>TARA_R110002126_G_scaffold291243_3_pt1 | contig 23981 bp, 21 predicted proteins | sample TARA_R110002126 | Tara Oceans TARA_R110002126 (sample SAMEA4397536) | marine metagenome | biome: Polar Biome; feature: [DCM] deep chlorophyll maximum layer (ENVO:01000326); material: water (ENVO:00002006), including particulate matter (ENVO:01000060) such as... | depth 30 m | reverse complement strand
GAAACCTAAAAAAAATGGTCGGAATTTCTTCCGACCATGACTAGTATCAAACTCACTTTCTAATTTCTTAACAAGAAACCTATTTATTTTCGCTCTCTTTAATTCGGTCTAAATATTCTTGGAAACGTTTACCATAATCTGAAGCTTTGATTTTTGGTGTTAAAGAATTGTTTACAGTATCTAACAGTTGCAAACTGGCATCGTACATTTCTGTTAAGCCTATATAAGCCGCAACTTCAGAATCTGCATTAGTAAGTGCAAAGTTGGTGGTGTATAAAACTCTTCTTCTAACCAATCTTTGATACTCTTTTTCTAGTTGTGCTACTAAATCAACATCATTTGCTCTTTTTGCATCAAAATCTTTCTTTATAAATTCTAAACGTTGATTTTGAAACTTTTTGCTTATCTCATTATATTTATCTAAAATCTCTTGATTTTTAGAGCCATTAATTTCAGGATTATATCCAAATTTTTCAACTTCGTCATTGATGGTTATTGTACCTTCTTCACCAAAAAATAGAATTCGTTTATCAGTGGTATTGCCATCAAAGGTTAAATAATATAAAATAGGAGAATCTACATTATCTGTTAATTTAAAAATATCTGTTCCTAATAAGGCTACAGAATCTACAGAAACTAAAACGGTATCTACCATTTTTTGTAAATATAATTTTCCTTTTTTTAAGCCTTTAATTTGTCCTTGTACAATCATATTTCCTTCTGGCTTAGAAGAACAAGAATATAGGATCATAGAAAGGGATAAAATTGTAATTATATTTTTCATTTTTTGATTAAAATTTGGAGTACAAATATGCATTTTTATTAAGATAAAGTCTAAGAAAAGTTTAAAATTAACTTACCCATTTCATCATAAGTGCGCAAAAGAATGCGCCATAGGTTCCCAAAGCATATCCTAAGACGGCCAATAACACGCCTACAGGAGCTAACGAAGGATGAAATGCCCCAGCAACAACAGGAGCCGAGGCTGCGCCACCAATATTAGCTTTAGAGCCTACAGCCAAAAAGAAATAAGGTGCTTTTATAATTTTAGCGACCAAAAATAATAAGCCCACGTGAATAATCATCCAAACAAAACCAATAGCAAATAAACTAAGATTTTCTACAATAGCATTAAGGTTCATTTTCATTCCAATAGAAGCTACTAAAATATAAATAAAAACAGTTCCTATTTTACTTGCTCCAGCACCTTCGTAGGTTTTTATTTTTGTGAATGATAAAAATATGCCAATGGTTGTAGCAACAATAATCAGCCAAAAGAACGAACTACCTAATCCAAAATCAACTAAAAACGGCACATTATTCGTGATATAGCTACCAAGGTTATCACCAATAATATGACCAACAGAAGTTACTCCAAAAGCAATACCTAAAAGCATAATCATGTCATTAAAAGAAGGTACTCGAGCAGTTTCTAACGTAAATTTTTCCATCTTGTTTTTTAACTCAGTAATAGAAGAGTTATCTGCTTTAAACCATTTGTCTATTGCATCAGATTTTGCCACACCAATGAGTAGAAAGGCCATCCAAACTTCGGCAACCAAAACATCTACAACAGCCATAATACTAAATAAACTATCAGAAACTTCCCATTGTTCTTTCATAGCTAATTGATTGGCTCCACCACCAATCCAACTTCCGGCAACAGTCGATAATCCTTTCCAGAGTTCTGTACCTTCTACTTGAACTAAAATATCTGGTGCTACATATTTAAAAAATAAAATTGCAATTGGACCGCCTATCATGACACCAATAGTAGCTGTTAAAAACATAATTAAGGCTTTTGGACCTAATTTAAAAACACCTTTTAAATCGATACTTAAGGTTAATAACACTAAAGATGCTGGTAATAAAAACCTCGATGAAATATAATAAATTTTACTACCTCCAATAAATTGTGAGTACACACTGCTGTCAATAGCATTAGTTGCAATGTAAGATTTTAAAGAAGCTAAATTTGTAACGCCATCTAGGTTGCCATATAATGATGCTAAATGATTTATGGTGGCTTGTACATCTATCCATTTATCAGCAATAATGCCTAAAGAACTAAAAATAGAAGGCACAAAATAGCAAAGTAAAAGTACAGGTACTATTTTATAGAATTTCTGGTATGATTTTAATGTTGATGTATAAAAAATACCCGCTAAAATAACACAAAGAATACCGAAAATAATGGTGTCGTTTGCAAATAAAGGAATGTCGTTATTAATTTCTGAGATACTCATTTTTATAGTTTCTTTTTACTGTGATTGGTATTTAAAATAATTCCTAGCTGTAGTCGTTTTAAAACTCTTGTTGGAGATTTTATCTGAAAATAACCCATTTTTAATTTCATTTGTTTTGTAAATTGATGCAAAAATCCTGCGCCTGTCCAGTTTTGAGCAAAACGTTTTGAACGATCAATATTTAAGAAAAGTTCATTAAAAACGTAAACATTCCAAGATTTTGAAATTGGATAACTGATATTCAAATCATAACGAAGCCAATTTTGAGTTTCATCAGTAAAAATATTTTTATGAATAAATCGATGCTCTAAACGAATGCGATGTTTGGCATTAAATTTACCCCAATTCGATTTTAGATTTAAATCTTCATACAATCTCCACTCGTATAAATGAGGAGAAGAGATATTATAGTCTAAATCTGCTGTGGCGTAACTTGCACCCAATGTTAGATTTATTTTAGGGTTAAAGGTGTAGTTTAAACCTAACCTATAGATTTCTTGTTGAAATTGACTCGTTAACTCAAAATATCTAAAATGGGCCATCGTTTTTAACGAGTACTTTTCAGAAATTTTATGAGAACCATTGTACATATACCAAGTTCCTAATTGATTTTCTGCAGAATTTTGCGCTTGAATTTTAGAAATCATAAAACCCAAGCACAAAATAATTAAGATTTTTTTATGCATTTATTTAGTTAGCGGAATAAATTTTAACTTCTTTAAAAGGTGATATTTGAATTTTTTCTACGGATGTTTTATAAGTAATCCAATCAGTATTAAAAAATGTATTGGTTTCCGAAACTACTTTTTTAAATTCCTCTTTAAATTGATTCATTAACACTTTTTCAGTAGTTGTTTGTTCGCCAAATCGAGAACGAATATATCTCGACGCTTGACTAAAACGTTGGTTAACCGTAATTTCAGGATTTCTTGTAATACCCTGTCTTTTATCGATGGTTCCTAAATATCTTGCAATTAAACTGTCAATTTTTTTAATGATATCAGTAGAACTTTTAATTTGCTCTTTGTACATTTTTTTATCCTCTTTTGTTAAATCAGACTTTATAGCAGTTGCTGTATTTTTACTTTCTACCAATTGTTTTACAATACCTGCAATGTTTTCTTGATACTTTTCTAGTTCTTTACTGGCATTGTATTTTTGATTGATAGCATCATCAGAGATTTTTAATCTTGGGTCGAATTCAACTTTTATATCTTGTTCAGAAACGGCATCTCCAAATGTCATTTTTAAACGATATGTTCCCGGTTTTACAGAAACACCTCCTGGTTCTCTTGTCGATTTACGAATACTTCTAGAAGCTCTAGCAACTCCTTTTTCTCTTAAGTACCAAGTTGTTTTATGCACACCACTTTCTTTAGGAGCTTTAAATTTTAACCTTCTAATTTGTCTTTCTCCATCAAAAATTTCTAATTGAATAGAGTCAAACTTAACTTTATTTTTATCTTTTTTTGTCTCAATATCAACTTTTTCATCTTGCTTCTTGTTTGCTTTTTTATCAGCAACTTTATCCTTTTTATCAACCTTAGGAACATCAACATAATAAGAAATGATAGCTCCGCCTCTTCTATTTTCACCTTGATACATCGCATCTGCGCCAAACCTACTTCCTGTAGCTTGCTGTGTTGCTGCTTGATATGCGGTTGGAGGTGCAAATAATTCTAATTTTTTTGATATAATATTCCCTTTTGCGATTGCTCTTAAAGGTCTAATATCATCTAAAACCCAAGCTGCGCGACCGAAAGTACCGATAATTAAATCGTTTTCTCTTGGATGAATTACTAAATCTTTTACAGGAACTGTTGGGAAACCTTCTGTCCATTTTGTCCATTTATTACCTGCATCAATAGAAATATATAAACCATCATCTGTGCCTAAAAACAATAAGTTTTCATTTTCTGGATCTTCAATAATACAAAGCGTATAACTTTGCACATCATTTTCGTCTACAATGCGTTCCCAAGTTTTTCCGTAGTTTTTTGTTCTGTACGCATAAGGCGTATAATTGAACCGTCTGTAATCATTTGCAATTAATAAAGCTTCACCTTTATTTTTATTAGATGCTTTTATCTGCGTAATCCAGCTATTTTCTGGCAAACCTTTTAAGTTTTTAGCAACGTTCGTCCAATTTTCTCCTCCATCTTTTGTGATATGCACTTGGCCATCATCTGTAGCAGCCCACAAAACATCTTTTTCTAAAGAAGTTGGCTCAATAACTAAAATAGTACAATGATTTTCTGCACCAGTTGCATCCATCGTTAAACCACCACTTTCTGCTTGTTTTAATTTTTCTGGATTATTGGTTGATAAATCAGGAGAAATAACATTCCAAGTCAAACCTTTGTCAGTTGATTTATGCACATACTGACTTCCAAAATACAAGGTATTATTATCAAAAGGATCCATATTAATGGCTGCATTCCAATTGAAACGTAATTTTACATTCGCATCTTTATGTGTCGGCTTTACTGAATAATTATTTCCTGTGATATAATCATATCTCACTACAGATCCTTGCTGACTCATAGACCAACCATATCTCGAATCGTCTTTATCAGGAACTACATCAAAACCATCACCAAAACTAATTTCTTGCCAATACGAATTTCGAATTCCCTGTGCTTTCCAAACATAAGCTGGACCTCTCCAAGAACCATTGTCTTGCATTCCTCCGTAAACGTTATAAGGGAACTCATTATCCACATTTATATGATAAAATTGAGCAACAGGAATGTTTCCAATAAAACGCCAAGATTTTCCACCATCTTTGGTGATGTTTAGTCCTCCATCATTTCCATCAATCATAAATTTACCATTCTTTGGATGAATCCACCAAGCGTGATGATCTGGGTGCACACCATTGTTTGCATTATAAGCTGGCATTAATTGGTTGAATGATTTACCACCATCTTGCGAAACATTTATATAGGTAAAAACGGTATACAATCTGTTTTCGTTTTGTGGATCTACATAAATTTCTGAGTAATAAAAAGGACGATTTCCTATACCAGGCTTATCATTTATCTTTTTCCATTTAAAACCACCATCTTCACTCTTATACAATGCATTTTTCTTTGCCTCAACCAAAGCATATATTACATTTGGATTGTTTGGTGCAATTGCAACACCAACTCTTCCTAAATCTCCTTTTGGGAAACCTTCTTTTTCTGTAACTCTTTTCCAGTTTTCTCCTCCATCATGTGTAATGTAAACGCCACTTCCTTTTCCTCCTGATTTAAAAAACCAAGGATCACGTTTGTGTTCCCACATAGAAGCTATCAATTTATTCGGATTTGTTGGATCCATAATTAAATCTGCTGCACCTGTTTTGTCATTATTGTATAAAATTTGTTTCCAAGTTTTTCCACCATCCGTAGTTTTGTAAACACCACGTTCTTTATGTTCTCCCCAAGGAGAACCAATTGCGCCCACATAAACCACATCTGGATTTGTTGGATGAATAATTACTCTATGAATATGACGTGTTTTTTCTAAACCCATAGCTTTCCAAGTTTTACCTGCATCTAAAGATTTGTAAATTCCGAAACCACCATTTAAACTATTTCTTGGGTTTCCTTCTCCAGTTCCTGCCCAAATAACACTTGGGTTAGATTGTTGAATGGCAACTGCACCAATAGAAGCTGTTACTTCTTTTTCGAAAATAGGTTCCCATTTTACGCCTCCAGAAGTCGATTTCCAAATTCCACCAGAAGCTGTGCCGACGTACATAATCTCAGGATTAGCTTCTACAACAGCTATAGAGGTTACACGACCAGACATTCCTCCTGGACCGATGTTTCTTGGTTTCATGTTTTTAACCAAATCCATAGAAAACTCTTGAGAAAAGAGTAGAGGAGTTGCGCATAAAAAAAGTAGGGTGATTAGTTTTTTCATTGTATGTATTTTAAAATTTGAATTTTACAGCCACCAAGATACAAAATAGCAAACGCCCAATAAAAATTGGGCGTTTTTTTAACAATTAATTTTTTGATAATTACTCTTCTTTCTTTTTGGGTTCGCGTTTTGCCTCTTTTAAGGCCTGCATTAACATCCATTCTATTTGTCCGTTTGTAGATCGGAATTCGTCTGCAGCCCATTTTTCAATAGCTTTTATCATATCTTCATTAACTCGCAATGCGAAAGCTTTCTTTTTAGACATTTTATTGATTTACAAATTCAACAATGGTTTCAATGAGTTGTTCTGAAATTGGAAAATCTGGAGACATATACGATTGCATATTGTCTTCCTCTTTTTCAATATTTTTTAACACATGATTCATGTTTTCTATGATTACTAATTTTGATTTCGGATTTGAATTATGCAACGCTTCAGCATCTGAAATTTTTACTTGCAAATCTTTATCTCCATTTAAAATAAGAATAGGAATAGTGACTTGTTTTAAAATTTCAGTTGGATTTTCTTTCATCCAAGAGTTAAAAAAAGGTTGATTTTGTGGCGCAAAAATGCTCATCAACATCGGATTTACTTCTTTTATCGAGCCAGTTTCTGCCAATTCTTTAAAGTGTGCTGCTGTGGTTTTTCCTAAATCTGCACTTTGTGCAGTAACTTGTTTTATAATCGTTTTATCTACCGTTTCGCCAGCGCCAGCAATAGAAATGTATTTATCGACCTTTTCTAAAGTATTCATCGCCACTAAAGAACCTTGACTATGACCTATTAAGATTATTTTAGAAAATCGTTTGTCTTTTTTAAAGTGATTTATAACTTCTTTTGCATCTAAAATAAAATCAGAAAATAAAACACCTTCTTTTTGTATAAACGTCATGTTTTTTGAGTTTGATGTTCGTTTGTCATAACTAAAAAATGCAATTCCTTGGTTATTTACAGCATCTCTAAATTGTTTTATGTAGTTTGCGTTTACATTTACTCCCGCTTGATTTCCGTTTCTATCTACATTTCCAGAACCGTGAATCCAAATGATTAATGGTTGATTTTCTGCTGAATACGATACTGTTCCAGGTAACTGAATTGCTTGATTGTTGATGGTAATTTCTTCAGTTTTTACTTGAGCCAAAGACGTTGTTATTGTAAAAATTAAAAAAACGATATAACTAATAATTCGTGTCATTTGAATTTATTTTTAATTGATAAGTTTGTAAGACCTTGGTTACTTCTTCTTTTTTTTGAGTACCAATTAATAATTTCTTTCCTGTTTTTAATTCTAATTGAATGCCAATATCACCAGAAACATTAATTGCTTTTCCTTTAGATTTAGACCAGCCGCCTTTTAATCCCCAGCCACCATAATCTCCAATAGGGTCGTAAATTCTTACAGAAGCTTCAGAAATTTCAGTCCAAGGAATGAGCTTCAATTTCAAATGAAAAGGGAAAAACTGATAGTGAATTCCTTTTTCATCAATTCTTGTGGTTAGTTTAAAAAGAAAAATTAAAAGAGCAGAAGCCAAAATACCTAGTAAGCTAAACACAAATTGATTTGCAGTCATAGTTGTATTTTCTTTAGAATATTCTTGCGTCATTATTGCAATAGGCACAGTTACACTTACTGCCATTAAAACAATAAGCCATAATTGTGTAAAACGTTGCTCTTCTTTAAAAACTTTCAAAATTATCTGTTTTTGTCGCGTTCTAAAATCATACTATTCCAGCCATGAGGTATATTTACAAATGCCCAACCTTCTCTGGCGTGTTGATTTAATAAATCTTCAAAATTTTGTGTTCTATTTCTAAACCCTAGCTTTAATTCTACTATTTTATATTCTTTCATTCTTCGATATTTTTTAAAAAGGTAAAAGCAATTACAACTCCAATAATAGTGCCTATTATTCCTCCATAAACCGTGCTTAAGGCAATGTTATTGGTTATGGCACCAATTGTTGTGCCAGCAGAGGTGCCTAAAGCAGTACCGACACCAATTGCTACTATTTGTTTTTGATTCATTTATAAATATTCTATTTTAATTCTTGAATTTCTTTTTTTAATTTCTTCTATAAATTGTTGTAATTGATTTTTTTGTTTTTGTAGTTCAATGATTTTTCTTCTTCCGTTATTTTTTATTAACGTAATTTCAATTTTGCTGTCTTCATCAATTTCTTTTTCATCTTCATCGTTTTCAATTTGCATTTTTATAATCTCATGTATGGCTATTTCAGAAAACCACATGCTTTTAAAAATAAACTCAAAAAATAAGTAGACCAAATAGACAGATGCCATTCCAAAAATCCAAAACTTTATATTTTCATAAACCCCAATAATATTTTCATAATTATTATATTTTTTTACAAATGATGATAATACTGCGATACTTCCTATCATTTTAAAGAAAAGATAAAAGTATTTTTTTAAAGAATATTTGATATATAATTCAGAATTATTCATTAAAATATACCCATTTATGAGCTGATACTTATTCATTTTAAAAATTAATTTTGTTCTAAAATTATTCTTGTATTACTTTTCTTTAACTCCTCAATAAATGGTTCTAATTGATGTTCTAAATTTCTAAAACTGACATCTAATTCTCTTTTATTCGAAAAAACTATAGAAACATCTGTTTCAAACTCATTTTTATCAAGTTTTATCTTTACTATTTCATTTATAATTAAACTCTTTTTAGATTTTTTTAAAAATAACAGATAATAAATAACTCCAATTATTGTTAAACCTCCTAAAACCCTTAATCCAAAGTCAAAATAATCAAAAAATGTTTTAAAATAGTCTATCGTTTTTATACTATGAAAAACACTTATTCCAACAAAAGCAAAAAATACACCAAGCCAACCACCTCTTGATTTTAAATCTCTATTGAATGTTTTTAAATCAACTAATACTTGCTCATTGTTTAGAGAAACATAACCATCTACTAAAACAAATTTTTTCATAGCAATAATATTCTTAAATATTCTTAATGACTTAAAGTACCTGCATTTACAACAGGAGACGCCTCTTTATCGCCACATAAAATAACCAATAAGTTACTTACCATTGCCGCTTTGCGTTCTTCATCTAGCTCAACAATTTGTCTTTTGTTTAATTCTTCTAAAGCCATTTCTACCATTTCTACTGCGCCTTGTACAATTTTATGTCTTGCGGCTACAATAGCTGTGGCTTGTTGCCTTTTTAACATGGCAGATGCAATTTCTTGAGCGTATGCCAAATACCCAATTCTCGCTTCAAGTACTTCTATACCAGCTATAGACAAACGCTCGTCAATTTCTTTTTCTAAAGCTTCAGAAACTTCGTTAACACTTGATCGTAGCGTAATATCTTCATCATGACCTTCGTCAGCAAAATTATCATAAGGATACATACTGGCCAATTTACGCACAGCAGCGTCAGTTTGTACACGCACAAAATTTTCGAAGTTATCTACATCAAAAGCAGCCTTGTAGGTATTGGTAACGCGCCAAACTAAAATGGTAGAAATCATTATTGGGTTTCCTAATTTGTCGTTTACTTTTAAACGCTCGCTGTCAAAATTACTAGCTCTTAATGAAATTGTTTTTTTACGATAAAAAGGATTCGCCCAATACAATCCATTATCTTTAATAGTACCTATATATTTACCAAAAAGCAAAACAACTTTTGAGGTATTCGGATTTACTAAAATAAAACCAAAAAAACCGATAAACCCTAATACAGAAACAATCATAAAAATGGGCGTTTTAATAATTGACATAACGATACCCCCAAAAAACAATGCTAAGACTATTACTAACATTAAATAACCATTTGCTGGTTTAATAATTTTTTCTATTTTCATTTGTTTAAGTTTTATAATGATATTAAAATGATATCACAAAGATATAATATTTTTTTTTGATTTTCCAAAATTTATGAGTAATTATTTTATAATTTAGCAAACTATTAATTTTTACGACATAAGATATGAAATTTAAAATATTGTTTCTTTTACCTTTTTTTATGATTGCGAATTCATCTTCTGAAGAAGCTGCATTTTGGGGCAAAAACGGACATAGAGCTACTGGTAAAATTGCAGAAAAGCATTTAACAAAAAGAGCAAAAAAGAAAATAGATAAATTGTTAAAAGGGCAAAGTTTAGCTTTTGTTTCTACCTATGCAGATGAAATAAAATCTGATAGAAGTTTTAGTAAATACTATCCTTGGCATTATGTAAATATGGGTCTGAATGAAACTTATGAAGAAGCTGAAAAGAACCCTAAAGGAGATTTAGTTACAGGGATCAACGAATGTATTGCTGTTTTAAAAAATGATAATGCATCTGATGAAGATAAGGCATTTCATTTGAAACTATTGGTGCATTTTGTCGGCGATTTACATCAACCGATGCATATTGGAAGAAAAGAAGATAAAGGAGGAAATGCAATTCAGGTACAATGGTTCGGAAAAGGAACCAATTTACATAGAGTTTGGGACACAAATATGATAGATGATTGGGAAATGAGTTATTTAGAACTTGCTGATAATGCAGCACACTTATCTAAAAAACAAATTGAAGCTCTTGAAAAAGGGTCTGTTATTGATTGGGTTAATGAAGTGCATGAAACCACTAAAGAAGTTTATAATTCTGTAAAAGTGGGCGAAGATTTGCGTTACAGATACTCTTATGATCATTTTGGAACGGTTAGAACTCAATTGCAAAAAGGTGGTGTGCGTTTGGCAAAAATATTAAATGATATTTATCACTAAAGTGTTGATTTTCATTTGTTAAAAAGTTCTCTTAATTCAATTTAGGAGAATTTTTTTGTTAATAAAGCGTTAATTATTCCGACTGTGTTTTAAAATGATGTAATTTTATAACTATGAATAAAATAATAATTGCTTTTTCTTTCCTGATGCTGTTTTCTTCTTGTAAAAATGATACAGTAAAAAGCATAAATTCTAAGGTTGAAATAATAGAATATCAACAAATTTCATCAGTAAAAACATATAGTTATGATCAGTTAAAGCCTCTTTTAGAGAAGAATGACGATAAAATTTATGTGGTTAATTTTTGGGCTACTTGGTGTGCACCTTGTGTAAAAGAATTGCCCTATTTTGAAAAAATTAAAAAAGAATATGCTGATCAGAATGTAACGGTTTTATTGGTGAGTTTAGACTTTCCAAAACAAGTAGAAAAAAAATTAATTCCATTTATCAATAGAAAAAAATTGCAATCTGAAGTTGTTTTGTTAGATGATGTTAATGAAGACGTTTGGATTAAAGCTATTGATGAAAGTTGGAGTGGGGCTTTGCCTGCAACACTTATTTATACTACAAATAATAGAAAGTTTTATGAACAATCTTTTGATTATGAAACTTTAGAAAATGAATTAAAAACCTTTTTAAATCTATAAATTATGAAAACAATTAAATCTATTTTATTACTTGCAGTTGTTGTTATTACTACAGCAGCTTTTACTCTAAAAACTGAAGGAGGTTATGCTGTTGGAGACACCATTGAAGATTTTAAACTAAAAAACATAGATGATGCTATGGTTTCTTTATCTGGTTATGAAGACGCTGAAGGTTTTATTATCATTTTTACATGTAATACGTGTCCTTATTCTGTTGCAAATGAAGACAGGATTATCGCATTAAATGACAAGTACGAAGAAAATGGGTATCCCGTAATCGCTATAAACCCTAATGATCCTGTGGCAGTGCCAGATGATAGTTTGGCAAAAATGAAAGTGAGAGCAGATGATAAAGATTTTAATTTCCCGTATTTGTTAGATGAAGGACAAAAGGTATATCCAAAATTTGGCGCTTCTAAAACGCCTCACGTTTATATTGTTACTAAAAAAGATATGAAAGTGCAATATATAGGTGCTATTGATAACAGTTCTAGAAACCCTGATGCTGTTACAGAAAAATATGTAGAAAATGCGGTTGATGCCTTATTAGCTGGAAAAAAGATAGAAAAAACAGAAACAAGAGCTATTGGTTGTTCTATTAAAACCATTTAAAACTAAACCCATTTTAAAAGCATAAAAAAACCCCAAGTTGTATACAATTGGGGATTTTTTATGCAAATATTTATAAGTCTTATCCTATTATTTGGCTACAATCTGTTTTGCCATTCGCCAAAATAAATCGATAGCTTCTGTTTTTTTTGGAACGCTATTGGAGAAGAAATCGATGCTTTCTACAAATTTATCCATATCTCCCTTATTATTGTGAAATTTACTGAAAGCCATACTCCAATTAGGAAATATTTGCTGGGTTAAATCTTCTTCAATAATTAACGTTATATTTGAGTGTCTTTCGTCTTTTTTTATAATTTCGTATAATTCATTAACAGCCTCTTTTTTGCCTTCTAATAATTGAAGAAATACTCTATCATGGTAGAGTAAACAGCCTGTTATATCTTTTTTAGAATTATTTTTACGAGATGTTTCTATAATTTCAGAGATTATTTTTTCTGTTATTATCTTTTCAGAAATAGAATAATATACAATTTGGTGCATAAATAAATAGTTTTAAAAGTTGAAGGAAATATAATTGATATATTAACTTTTAATGTAATTAACCTCTATAAATTTCTTCGTATAAATTGTTATAAATTTTCTTAATTACGGCTCTTTTCATTTTCATTGTTGGTGTTAAATGGCCACCATCAATAGACCAAACCTCTGGGGTTAGTTTAAAAACTTTTATTTGTTCCCATTTACCAAAATTGCAGTTGCAGTCGTTTACAGCTTCTTGGATGGCATTAATAACTTTTTGGTTTTTAATTAAATCTTCGTTAGCAGTAAATGTTATTTCATTGTCTTTTGCCCAATCTGTTAAATATTCAAAATTAGGTTGAATTATTGCAGCCGGCATTTTTTCGTTTTCGCCAACTACCATAACTTGCTCTATGAATAAAGACTGTTTTAACTCGCCTTCTAATAAGGGCGGAATAACATATTTTCCACCAGAAGTTTTAAACATTTCTTTGGTTCTACCTGTAATTTTCAAGAAACCATCTTTATCAAATTCTCCTTTATCACCTGTATGAAACCATCCATTTTGTATCGTTTCGGCAGTTTTTTCTGGATCTTTATAATACCCTTGCATTACATTTGGTCCTTTTACTAAAATTTCTCCATTGGCTGCAATTTTAACTTCAACGTCATCTATTGTTTTACCAACAGTTCCTACCCTAAAAGTACCATTCATTTGATCATTTACAGAAATAACTGGAGATGTTTCTGTAAGACCATAACCTTCCATAATTGGCATACCAGCAGCAGCAAAAATTCTTGTAAGTCTTGGTTGTAATGCAGCACTACCAGAAACCATTAATTTTAACTCTCCTCCTAAGGCTGCTTGCCATTTAGAGAAAATAAGTTTACGAGCTAAACCCAATTGCTTTTCATACCACCAACCATTTGCACCATAAGGCTCATATTTTAAACCGAGATTAACTGCCCAAAAGAATAATTTCTTTTTAACGCCATCTAAATCTTCGCCTTTTAGAATTATTTTATCGTATATTTTTTCATACAAACGAGGCACAGCTGTCATTACATCAGGTTTTACCTCTTGCGCATTCTCGGTTAATTTTTCTATAGATTCAGCAAAATAAACAGACACACCGCAATATTGATATAGGTATAAAATCATTCTTTCAAAAATGTGACAAACCGGTAAAAAACTCAATGCCTTTGAGTCTCCATATTCTAAAGGCACTCTTTTTTTAGAAGACAAAACATTGGTAACAACATTATTATGAGACAACATAACCCCTTTTGGTCTTCCTGTGGTTCCTGAAGTATAAATTAATGTCGCCAAATCATCTGGTTTTACAGCAGCTTTTCTAGCCTCAACTTCATCTTGATTAGAAGTATCTTTGCCAAGTTCTAAAATTTCTTTCCAGCTTTTTTCACCTTTAATATCATCAAAAGTAAAAACGCCTTTTAGTTTTGTTTGGTCTTTAATTTGATTTAATTTTTCTAAAATGGTAATATCAGAAACAATACAATAAATAGCTTCTGAATGGTTAATTACATATTGGTAATCTTCTTTAGAAATTGTAGGATAAATAGGAACAGTTTGTGCGCCAGTTTGCAACACGCCAATATCACATATATTCCATTCGTTTCTATTATTGGTAGAAATTATGGCAACTTTATCGTTAGGTTTTAATCCTAATTTAAGCAAGCCTCTACTTAACTGATTTGCTTGGTTTACATATTGTTGCGTAGATATCGTTTCCCATTTTCCATTATATTTTGTGGAAAATGCATTTTTAAGATTGTATGTCTCTAATTGATAATAAGGAAAGTCGAATAACCTTGTAATTTCTGTTGGCATATGTTCTGTTTTGTTGTATTGCAAAATACTAAAAATCCCTTTATTTCACAAATAGATATTTAAATCCTTTTAATTTTAAGAATTATATATTTTTTGATGTAATATTTTGTATTTTTCTTTGATAACTTTCCGTTTCATTTTCATTGTAGGGGTTAAAAGACCAGCCTCAATTGTCCATTCGTCAGGCGTAATTTCAAACTTTTTTATCTGTTCCCATTTGCCAAAATTTTGATTGTAAAAATCAATTTCTTTTTGAACTCTGCCTATAACCCTTTTGTCTGTTGAGAAATCTGAAATTTTGTATCCTTTAATTCTTGCCCAATCGTTTATATAATCAAAATTTAGTTGAATTAATGCTGCTGGCATTTTTTGACCTTCTCCAATGACCATGACTTGTTCTATAAAACGGGATTGTTTTAAATCGCTTTCTAAAACAGCAGGCGCAATGTATTTACCACCTGAAGTTTTAAACATTTCTTTTTTTCGATCTGTAATGGTTAAGAAGCCTTCATTATCAATTTCGCCGATATCACCAGTGTGTAGATAATTATTAATGATGGTTTTTTTGGTCATTTCGTCATTTTTATAATAGCCCATCATTATATGATCACCCTTCATTAAAATTTCGCCGTCTTCTGCAATTTTAATTTCTATTCCTTCTAGTGCTTTGCCAACGGAACCTATTTTTAAACCATTATTTCTTATATCGTTTAAGGTTCCTCCCGGTGAAGATTCTGTCATTCCATACCCTTCAAAAATATGGATACCTGCTGCTGTAAAAACACGAATAAGACGTTCTTGCGTTGGGGCACTACCTGCCACCATAAATTGAAGGTTACCACCGAGAGCTTCTTGCCATTTAGAGAAAATTAGTTTTCTGGCAATCTTTAATTTAAAGTGATAAAAAGATCCATTTTTATGATAGGCTTCATACTTTTCACCCAATGCTAAAGCCCAAAAGAAAAGCCTTTTTTTAATGCCTTTTAATTGGCTTCCTTTATCCACAATTTTATCAAATATTTTTTCTAATAATCTTGGTACAACGGCTAAATAATTTGGTTTTACTTCTCTTATATTATCTCCTATTTTTTCGATACTTTCTGCAAAGTACACTTCAAAACCCATAAATTGATTGTAGTAAGAAGCTGTTCTTTCGAAAATATGGCAAATAGGTAAGTAGCTTATTATTCGTTTATTGCCTTTGGTTAAATCTAATGCTTTAGCCGTTTTAAAAACAGTAAAAACGATGTTCTTATGAGATAGCATAACTCCTTTTGGAGTGCCAGTTGTGCCAGATGTGTAGATGATTGTAGCTAAATCACCAGGTTTAACAGTAGCTTTTAAACGTTCTATTTTAGATTGATAATCTTCATTTTTTCCAATATTCAAAAAAGAATTCCAACCGTAATCTGTTTTAATGTCTTGTAGAGAAAAAATCTTTTTTAGCTGTGTTTTGTCTAATACTGAGGCTACTTTTTCATACAAATCATTATCGGAAACAAAACAATAGGTTGCATCAGAATGATTAAGAATATAGGCATAATCTTTTGCGGATAACGTTGCATAAAGCGGTACGTTTTGTGCGCCAATTTGTAATATTCCGATATCTAAACTATGCCAATTGGGATTGTTATTTGATGTAATTACGGCTATTTTATCATTCGGTTTTACACCTAAAGCCAATAAAGAACTACTTACCTTATGAATATCGGAAAGATATTCTTTTGTAGAGATAGAGACCCATTCATTATTTTTTTTATAATTAAAACACTTTTCTTGCGGATGATTTTCTAGTTGATGATAAGCAAAATCGAAAATACGGGTAACCTTGTGAGACATACAATAAAAATTTGCTTGACAAGTTACTAAATTGAAAACAAAAAAAAGGGTTGACAAATTGCCAACCCTAAATATTTTGTACCTAGTAGTTTAATCTCTGTTTTTTATCAAATATTTGTTAAAGCTTTTACCATTAATCTCAGTGTATTTTGAGTCGATGTCGTAACCAACATTCATTTTGGTAATATCAAATTCGCCAGAAACTTTCATATATTTAATATTTAAATCTTCTTTAAAATTGGTGCTATTAAAAGAAACGCCATCATTAAACTGAGTATATTTAAATACTGCTGAATCTTCAAATACTGAGTTGGCAAAACTTACATTTCTATTGAATTTAGCATACTTAAACGTTGAGACTTCTACAAATTTTGTGTTTTCAAAACTTATATTTCTATCAAATTTAGCCCATTTAAAAGTGGTGTCATCCTCAAAAGTAGCACCAGAAAAATCAGCATCATTTTCGAAACGAGAATATTTAAACATCGCTTTTCTTTCGAAAGCACAATTTTTAAATATAGCAATGTCTTCGAAATTGGCAGTAAAAGTATATCCTGAATCTTCATCAGGAATGTATGCTAAAACATCATCCTCGAAAACACAATTGATAAAAGAGATTTTTACCTCAATTTGTTTTTTTATTTCATTACTATTAGAATTACCCCACCAACTGCTTCTCTTTTTTGAGGGTAGTTTTTCTAGCGCATCCTCCATAAAGGTAAAGTCTAAAGTACCAACAATAGTTTTATTTTGATAAGAGATGTCTTTTCCTGCTTTTATATCTTTCATAATAGCTGATGCTTCAATTGTTTTTTGAGCAAAAAGAGCAGTCGTTAAAAAAAGTAAGGTAAATAGTATAGTTTTAGATTTCATTTTTAAAAAGTGTTATGTTTTATTTAATGACCGGAAAAAAATAACATTGTGACAGTTTTTAAAATAAAAAAAAGAGCTAATTATAAATTAGCTCTCTTTTGATAATTATTAGTTTCCCCCAAAACTTATAATCTGTTACAAAAATAAGAATATATTTTAAAAAATACACAGTAAACAATGGTAAATTTTAAGCATTGGTTGATTTATGTGATTATATCCGTTAAAAGAGCTTTAAAATAGGTTATTCTAAAATTTTAATTTATTTTTTGTTTTTTTAATAATATGTCCAAGACTCTTTTTTTATGAAAGATTTTCAATCCATTTTCTTGCATTTACAAAGGCCTCTAACCAAGGTGTAACTTCATCTTTTCTATTCTTTGGATAATTCGCCCAATTCCATTGAAAAGTTGAACGCTCAATATGAGGCATTGTTACCAAATGACGACCAGTTTTGTCTGTTAGCATTGCAGTATTAAAATCAGAACCATTTGGGTTATTTGGATAGCCTTCAAACCCATATTTTGCAACAATATTATAATTTTCTTCAGCTTCTGGTAAATTGAATTTTCCTTCTCCATGAGAAATCCAAACTCCTAATTCTGTTCCTGCTAATGAACTTAACATTACAGAATTATTTTCTTGAATTTTTACAGATGTAAAAGAGCTTTCGTGCTTTTTAGAGTCGTTATGAATCAATTTTCCATGCACTTTATGCTCTGGATTTATCAAGTCTAATTCCATCCATAATTGAGCACCATTACAAATTCCAACAGATAATGTATCCTTTCTTTTAAAGAAATCTTTTAATGCTTTTTTAGCTTTTGCATTATACAAAAATGCACCTGCCCAACCTTTAGCAGAGCCTAAAACATCAGAATTAGAAAAACCACCAACAGCACCAATAAATTGAATATCTTCCAACGTTTCACGTCCAGAAATTAAATCTGTCATGTGTACATCTTTTACATCAAAACCAGCCAAATACATGGCATTTGCCATTTCACGTTCAGAATTAGAACCTTTTTCACGAATAATTGCTGCTTTAGGACGAATAGATTTCTTCACTGCATTCGCAATGACGTCTTCTAGTTTTCCTGTAAAATTCTTTGGAAAAATATATTGTAAAGGTTGTTTTTTATAATTATCAAATCTATTTTTTGCCAAACCGTTTGCAGTTTGTTTATCATCTAATAAATAAGAAGTTTTGTACCAAACATCTCTCATTTCAGCAACATCAAAAGAAAAAGTTTCTGCATTATTTTTGATATTTACATTTCCTGAATTATTTGCAGTACCTATATTGAAAAATGCTATCTTATTTTCTGATAAAATTGTTTCTACTTCAGCATCAGCTTGAAAAACAATTCCTGAATTTTCAGCAAATAGAACCATAATAGTATCTTCTTCATTTAAAGTTGAGATATCAAAATCTGCGCCTAAATTAACATCGGCAAAACACATTTCTAATAAAGTGGTAATTAATCCGCCAGAAGCAACATCATGTCCTGCAGAAATTTTATCACTCTTAATTAAATTTTGAATGGTATTAAAAACATTTTTTAAGTACTGTGGATTTTTAACATCTGGAGCTTCATTTCCAATTGTATTTAAAACTTGATGAAAAGAACTTCCACCTAATTTAAAATCATCTTGCGATATATTAATATAATAGATATTTCCTCCATCAATTTGTAAAACAGGTTCTACAACTTTAGTTATTTCGTTACAGTTTCCTGCAGCAGAAATAATTACAGTTCCAGGAGCAATTACTTCATCATCAGCATATTTTTGCTTCATTGATAAAGAATCTTTCCCTGTTGGAACATTGATTCCTAAATCAATTGAAAACTCAGAAACCGCTTTTACAGCTTTGTATAAACGAGCATCTTCACCTTCATTTTTACAAGGCCACATCCAATTTGCAGATAAAGAAATTGAATCTAAATTATCTTTTAAAGGCGCCCAAATAATATTGGTTAAAGACTCTGTAATGGCATTTCTACTTCCTGCTGATGGATCAATCAAACCAGCAATAGGCGAGTGGCCAATTGAAGTGGCAACACCTTCTTGTCCATTATAATCTAAAGCCATTACTCCAACATTATTCAACGGAATTTGTAAAGGTCCAACACATTGTTGTTTGGCAACTTTACCACCAACACATCTGTCCACTTTATTAGTTAACCAATCTTTACAGGCAACAGCTTCTAACTGTAATACTTGATGTAAATAGATTTGTAAATTCTTGGTTTTATAACGTGGATTTTTATATTTTCTGATGACAGTTTTGTCATTCATAATTGTTTTAGGAGAAGAACCAAACATATCTTCTAACGCCAAATCCATAGGTTTATCGCCTTTGGTTTTCGATTCAAAAGTAAATCTGTTATCACCTGTAACTTCACCAACAGTATATATTGGAGAACGCTCACGCTCTGCAATTTTCTGTAAAGTGTCTATATGTTTTTCTGCAATAACCAATCCCATTCTTTCTTGAGATTCGTTACCAATAATTTCTTTTGCTGATAAAGTTGGGTCGCCTACAGGTAATTTATCCAAATCTATTTTTCCACCTGTATCTTCAACTAATTCAGATAAACAATTTAAATGTCCTCCAGCACCATGATCGTGAATAGAAACAATAAAATTTTCATTACTTTCTACCATTCCACGAACGGCATTAGCGGCACGTTTTTGCATTTCTGGATTAGAACGTTGTACAGCATTTAATTCAATGCCAGAATCTAAAGCTCCTGTATCTGCAGAAGAAACTGCAGCGCCACCCATTCCAATTCTATAGTTTTCACCACCAAGAATTACAATTTTATCGCCTTCTTTTGGTGTGTCTTTAATCGCCTGATCTGCCTTTCCATAACCAATTCCGCCAGCTTGCATGATTACTTTATCATAGCCTAGTTTTCTAGGTTTCGATTCGCTAGATGAAGAATTTTCTTCGTGCTCAAAAGTTAATACAGAACCAGTAATTAAAGGTTGCCCAAATTTGTTTCCAAAATCTGAAGCTCCATTAGAGGCTTTTATTAAAATATCCATAGGAGTTTGGTATAACCAAGCTCTTGCTTCAAATTTATCTTCCCAATATCTTTTTTCTTCTAATCTGGAATATGACGTCATATAAACAGCTGTTCCTGCTAATGGTAAAGAACCTTTTCCACCAGCCAAACGATCTCTAATTTCTCCTCCAGAACCAGTTGCAGCGCCATTAAAAGGCTCTACTGTTGTTGGGAAATTGTGTGTTTCTGCTTTTAAAGAAATTACAGATTCGAATTCTTTAGTTTGATAAAAATCGGGTTTATCTGCGCTTTTTGGTGCAAACTGTTCCACTTTTGGGCCTTTTACAAAAGCAACATTATCTTTGTATGCCGAAACAATATCGTTTGGAAATTGCTTAGAAGTTTCCTTAATCAACTTAAATAATGATGTTGGCATTTCTTCGCCATCAATAACAAAAGTTCCGTTAAATATTTTATGTCTGCAGTGTTCTGAATTTACTTGGCTAAACCCAAATACTTCAGAATCTGTTAATTTTCTTCCAATTTTTGTAGCAACACTTTCTAAATAATCAACTTCTTCATCACTTAAAGACAGTCCTTCTTGATTGTTATATTCAGCAATATTTTCAATCTCTAAAATTGCTTCTGGCTGAATATCAATGGTAAATGAATCTTGATGTAAGCCTTTAAATTTCTCTGAAATCATTGGATCAAAATCCGTAAAATCTTCTGAAACAGCTGTAAATTCTTCGATTCTAATGATGTCTTTAATGCCCATATTTTGGGTGATTTCTACAGCATTTGTACTCCAAGGAGTAATCATAGCCGCTCTTGGACCAACCAAAAAGCCATCAATTGATGTTTCTTCTATTTTTGGAGCTCCTGAAACAAGTTCAGGACTATGAAATAACCAAGTTAATTTATCAATAGTAGTTTTTGCTAATTTTTTAGTTGTTTGAACAGCGAATACTTTACTGTCTATATTTCCAAAGAAATGAATCATTTTAGTGATGTGTTTACTTATTATTGTAAAAATGCAAATTTACTTTTTTTCATCTTAATTTTGATGAATTATTTTAGCGAACTTATGGAGTTGTTTACTAATTATTGAATCAAAAAAAAGCAGTTCCAAGGAACCGCTTTTAAAATAATTTATAAAAGGAATGCTTAACTTTTAATTAATTTCTTGGTTATAAAAGTATTTCCAATATTTATTTTAACCATATAAACTCCTTTATTAAGTTTGGATATATTGATTTCTTTATCAGAATTATCAATTTGATCTTTGATAATCAATTTCCCTAAAACATTAAAGATTTCTATGTTGGCTTTTTTATCCGAAGAAAAATATAGGCTGTTTCCATTTGCTGGATTTGGATACATTTTAAAATTTGCAAAAATAAATTCGTTTAAACTTGCAGTAGATCCATTATGAGAGCCAATATCATCAACGGTGTTTTGAGCAAAAGCAGTCCATTCTCCTTGCTCACTATACACTGTATTTGGTGCTGTAATATCATTATTTCTTCTTAAAGTTATATTGGCTGCAAAGTCATCTGTACCATCTAAGTCTCCAATAATATCTACTAAAACACCATCTTTAAATAAACCAATTCTATCATCACCATTAAAAGTCACGGGTGTTATGTTGGGGATTTCTAAATCTGCTTCATCCAATAGTTTTTGAATATTTGCGTCACTATTAATAATTACATATACATCATTAGGCGCAATTGAACCTGTTAAATCTAATGCTGTTTCCCAATTACCACCAGATTGTCTTGCTACCGAATAAGGATTTAAATCTGCTGTATTACCAGTAATGTTTGCAATTTCTATAGCTTTATTAAAGCTATTACCTTCTACATATTCTGAGAAAAATAAATCTACAGCATTATTGCTTCCATCAGTAGTTATGGCATCTATTACTGCAGATTGAGCAGATGAATTATTGGCTTGATCTTTTGCTAAAACACTAACATTATAAGAAGTAGAGGCTGTTAAACCTGAAACATTATAGTTTGTATTTGCAGTTGATCCATCAAGAGAGCCATCTATATAAACATCATAACTTGTTACTGCAACATTATCTGAAGAAGCTGTCCAGTTTACTTTAAAACTTGTACCTGTTTCATTTGAAATAGTAATATTAGCAGGAACTGTTGGTGGAGTTGAGTCTGTTAACGTTGTTCCATTTACAGGAGTAGATTCTGCAGATTTATTATTTGCTAAATCTTTTGCTAAAACAGTAATACTATACGTTGTGCCTGAGTTTAAATTTGATACAGAAAAATTTGTGTTTGCAGTGTTTCCGCTTAAAGTTCCATTAATAAAAATATCATAACTTGTAACTGATTCGTTGTCTGTAGAAGCGGTCCAAGAGATATCAAAAGAATTAAAGGTGATATTATTTACAGCAACATTTGTAGGTACTGTTGGTGCTTCATTATCTGTAGATGTATAAATTCCCCAAGAATCTATAGCAGCATCACCACCCCAAATTCTTGTTGCTAAATAAGCGTTGTCTATAAATGGGTTTCTATTTCCTTGGGCATAAGTTGCACTAGAGTCATGATATGTATTTCTTTGTCTTTCAAAATCAGAAACAGGATCTTCTGCATTCCATTTTAAAAATAAATCAATCATTGCATCTGGTGTATTTGCATCACTACCAATTCCAACAACATTTGGTAAACATTGCGAATCGTAACGTATGTACATATACATCATCATTCTTGCAATATCTCCTTTCCATTCATCACCTGGATACCATCCACCAGAAACACTTCCAGAATTCCCTGAACCATCAACAAATTTTAGATTTCCACGCTGACCATTATAACCAACATCTGAAGGTCTTAAATGATGTGCATCTGCACCAGCACCAACACTTCCTAAATCAGGGTTTCCTAAAGATCTTGGGTAGGTATGCTCTCTATTCCAATCTCCTTGATTCCCACTATTTGCATCTTTACTTCTAGAACGTGCAGTTGCGCCAGAAGCTGAAAAACCATAGACTAATAAAACCTCTGAGTTATTGCTAGGGTTTAAATCAGTAACTTTTAAAGCTTCCCAAACATCTGGAGTGTATGTTAAAAAATTGGTGTGCTCATTAATTGTTTTTGTCGCTAAATTATTTTTTAAATTGATGCCCTCTGCTGTTAAATCTACATTGTTATAGTAAGATTCTTGTGCAGTGCTTATTAATGTAAATAGCAGTATATAAAAAAATAGTGTTTTTTTCATAATTTTATATTTATTAAAAATTGCTTTCTAAAAATTAGTTCTTTATTAATTTTTTTATAATTACTTGTTTACTTGTTGCTACTTTTACCATATATACACCTTTAGATAAAGAGTTTATATTTAAAGTTTTATCTTCTGTAGAGAGTTTTGTACTTAAAACTTTTTTTCCTAAAACATTGTAAACTTGAATTTGAGCATTTTCTGATAGGTTGAAAAATACTTTATTACCATTTGTAGGATTTGGATACATTTTAAAAGTACTTAAAAATGTGTCTGCTATGCTTAAAGTAGAAGTGTGGCTCCCAAAATCAGCAATTGTACCAGCAGCTAAAATTTCCCATTCAGTTTCATCGAACCTTGTATTTGGACTGGTAATGTTTGCTTTTCTTCTCCAAGTTTTATTATGAATATGGTCGCTCGTTTTGTCTTCTTCTCCAATAATATCGATCAAAACACCGTTTTTATATAAACCTACAGGGTCGTTTCCGTTAAAATTCATAGGTGATC
>TARA_R110002126_G_scaffold230080_1_pt1 | contig 24038 bp, 23 predicted proteins | sample TARA_R110002126 | Tara Oceans TARA_R110002126 (sample SAMEA4397536) | marine metagenome | biome: Polar Biome; feature: [DCM] deep chlorophyll maximum layer (ENVO:01000326); material: water (ENVO:00002006), including particulate matter (ENVO:01000060) such as... | depth 30 m | reverse complement strand
CCTCCCGTCCCGCCCAATCGCGCGGCCCTTGCAAGGTCCGTCTGCAACGCCCTTCACCCCGCCTCACGCCAAACCTCGCCGCCCTCTTGAACCGCCCAGCCCCCGAAAAACCCAGCCCCCGAAACGCCCCGCCACGCCGCCCCTCAGCCCCTCTCACCCGCCCCCAGCAGTGGCGTTTGAAACACCGTTCAGATACCGTTTCGAAACCGTCAGGATACCGACGTGGCTTTTCTTTGGTTTCAATGACTTGCACAGGTCATACCGCCCCGCACCGACGTCCCCCACCGACGCGCGCCCTAGCCTCACTGGCACACAGCCTCTTCCCCCACCGGCATATGCCCCGAATGACAGAGATCCCAAATGGCAACCGTTCGCCCGCAGACCCTCACAGACATGGCGGTCGAGGTGCTCAGCACCGACGACGGCCGCGCCAAGACGGCGCTCTCGCATGCCCACGCCGCGCGCTGGCGGGCCGCGCGCGACGCCGGAACGCCGATCCCCGTCGGCACCGCGTCCCCGCCGCTGCAACCCGCCCGCCCGGAGAAACCCGACCTGCGCGCGCCCCGTGACGTTCCGCGGCGCCGTCCCGGCACAGCGGCGGGGCGCATCGCCCTGTTGCACGCGGTCGCGCATATCGAGCTCAACGCCGTCGATCTGCACTGGGATATCATCGCCCGCTTCGGCCATGTCCCGATGCCACAGGGCTTCTATGACGACTGGGTGCGCGCGGCAGACGAGGAAAGCAAGCATTTCAACCTGATGTGCGACTGCCTCGAGGCGCTCGGATCCCACTATGGCGCGCTGCCTGCCCACGCCGGGATGTGGCGCGCCGCCGAAGACACGGTCGACGATCTCTTCGGGCGCCTCGCCGTGGTGCCCATGGTTCTCGAGGCACGCGGCCTCGACGTCACCCCCGGGATGATCGAGATCTTCCGCAAGGCCGATATTACACAGGCGGTTCAGGCGCTTGAGACGATCTACGCCGAGGAGGTCGGCCATGTCGCCTACGGGTCGAAATGGTTTCACTACCTCTGTGGGCGGCACGAACATGACCCCAAGCCGATGTTCCACGCCCTCGTGCGCAAATATTTCCACGGTGTCCTCAAGCCCCCCTTCAACGCGGAAAAGCGCGCCGAGGCAGGCCTGCCGCCAGATTTCTACTGGCCCCTCACCGAACAGGACGACAGCGCGACGGACTGAGCTCAGGATCGGCGTCGGCCGCGCAACGGCCCTCCGCGCAAGGTCCGGCCGGCACGCATCCCACCGACCCGATCCCGCCCCTGCCTGTCTCCCGCCCCAGCCTGTCTCCTGCCCCAGCCTGTCCTCGATCCGCAAAGCCCTCGCGCCCTTGCGCACGCCGGTCGCGCCACGCCACCCCCCAGGCACCGCACCCCCCGATCAAACTGATCGCGCCATTTGTTTCGCGCGCGAAAGTTTGGAAACATCGCTTATTTTCGGCGGCTATTCGCCAGATCCGCGAATTTTCGCCTCTCTGCGAAGGCGGTCCGGCCAAAAAGGTTGCCGCATGGCTGTCGCTTGGGTAACAGGTTTCAAGCGCCCCGGTGGGGACCATGAACGACGGGCGCAGGGGAACGACAAGGGACATTGACCTCGTGAGGACACGGCTAGCAATTCGCCTGCATTCAGTGCTTGAACGCCACTTTCCGGAACGTCGCCTGTTTCTGCGATCCGACAGCGAAACCCGGTTCATCCGGCTCCGCCCCGCCACTCAACTCTTTGCCACCGCGGGCGGCGCGGCCATCGTCGCCTGGACGATCATCGCCACCGCCATCCTGCTGATGGACACCATCGGGTCGGGCAATTACCGCGAACAGGCCCTGCGCGACCAGCTCACCTACCAGGTCAGCCTCAACGACATGGCCACGCAACGTGACCTGCGTGAATCCGAAGCCCTCGCCGCCCAGAACCGTTTCAACGCCGCCCTCGCGCGCGTCTCTGACATGCAGACCGAGCTGCTCAAGGCCGAGGCCCGCAACCGCGAGCTGGAAACCGGCATCGACGTGATCCAGACCACACTGCGCCGCACCATCCGCGAACGTGACGAAGTGCGGGCCGAACTGGCGGTTGCAACCGCCCCCGAGGCCAGCGGCGAACGCCCCGAACTGCCCGCCTACGCCGAAGATACGCTGGCCTTTCTGTCCAGTGCGCTCAGCGATACCGCGATGGAACGCGACAAGATCGACGCCGACGCGCAGGATGCCCTGCTGCAGGCGGATGAACTGTCACAGCGCATCGCCCTGATGCAGGATCAGAACGACGCGATCTTTCACCAGCTCGAAGACGCCATGGACGTCTCGGTCGAACCGCTGGACAAGATGTTCCGCGCTGCGGGTCTGAACACCGACAACCTGCTCAAGCAGGTGCGGCGTGGCTATTCCGGCCAGGGCGGCCCGCTGACCCCGATCTCCTTTTCCACGATGGGCGAAATGCCCTCGCCCGACGCCATGCGTGCCAATGCCATCCTTGCCAAGCTCGACACGCTCAACCTCTACCGTCTCGCCGCGTCCAAGGCGCCTTTCGCGATGCCGGTGCACACGTCCTTCCGCTATTCGTCGCCCTTCGGGGTGCGCCGCGACCCCAAGACCGGCGGACGTCGCAATCACTATGGCGTCGATATGGCTGCCTCCATCGGCACCCCGCTCTACTCGACCGCGGATGGTGTCGTGATCCATGCCGGCTGGTCGACCGGCTATGGCAAGCTGGTAAAGATCAAGCACGATTTCGGGATCGAGACCCGCTATGGTCACATGTCGCGCATTTCCGTCAAGGTGGGCCAAAGGGTCTCGCGCGGGGACCGCATCGGTGATATGGGATCAACCGGACGCTCGACTGGATCGCACGTGCATTACGAGGTGCGAGTGAACGGCAAACCTGTAAACCCGATGACCTATATCAAGGCTGCAAAAGATGTTTTCTAAGAGCAAAATCAACGAACCCGGACCGAAAACCTCCGAAAGCTCCCCTTCGGCAGGCACCGACCTCTCGGCGCCCAAGCCCGCCTCCAGCCCTGACTACAAGCCGACGCCGCCCAAGGCAAAGCCGCCTGCGTCCGTGCTGTCGACCGACCTGCACATCACCGGCAACCTCAAGACCACCGGCGACATCCAGGTCGAAGGCACGATCGAAGGCGATATCCGCGCGCACCTGCTGACCATCGGCGAAGGCGCCACGATCCGTGGTGAGGTCACCGCCGACGACGTCGTCATCAACGGCCGCATCATTGGCCGTGTGCGCGGTCTCAAGGTCCGCCTGACGTCTACCGCACGCGTCGAGGGTGACATCATCCACAAGACGATCGCGATTGAATCCGGCGCGCATTTCGAAGGTTCCGTGCAGCGTCAGGATGATCCCCTGACCGGCGGCAAGACCGCCCCCAAGAAACTGGCGCCGCCGACCCCGGACGCCCCGACCGAGGGCTGATCGCCAAACGGCGGCGCTCGGACCGGGTGCGGACCGAGCACGGGCGGACTTGCATCGAACCGGCGCGGACCAGAGCAGCACCGCACCGCCCCCCGGGCGCAGTTCCCCCGGCATGAATGACAAAGCCCCGGCCAATGGTCGGGGCTTTCGCGTTCCAGACCCTGCCTGGCCGCAAAGGCTGCGACACTGCGCAGTTCCGGACAGGGGGATGCCTGTTTCAGACGTTCAGTTTGGGTTCAAGCTTCCAGTTCGGCATCCCAATACAGGTAATCCATCCAGCTTTCATGCAGATGGTTTGGCGGGAACCGCCGGCCCATGTTGCGCAATTCCTCGGCGCCCGGCGCACGCGGCGGCTTGCGCAGATTCATGCCCGCGCGGCGCAGGCTGTTGCTGCCCTTCTTCAGGTTGCAGGGCGAACAGGCGGCCACGACATTTTCCCAGCTCGTGATGCCACCACTGGCGCGCGGCACAACGTGGTCAAAGGTCAGATCCCCCCGTGCGCCACAGTACTGACAGGCGAATTCGTCCCTCAGAAAAAGATTAAAGCGCGTGAAGGCCACGCGCTTTTGAGGTTTGACATAATCTTTCAGGACAACGACCGAAGGGATCCTTATCCGGGTACTGGGGCTTCGCACGAAGGTGTCGTACTCGGCCACGATATCCACCCTGTTCAGCCAGGCGGCCTTGACCGCCTCCTGCCAGGGCCACAGCGACAACGGATAGTATGACAATGGCCGGTAATCCGCGTTCAGTACCAGGGCCGGGTGCTGCTTCAGCGCCGCTGGCTCCCTCACGAATTCCGTTCTGAAATCTCCGTCCATCTGCGACTCCGTTTCCGTCCTGTCTGCCCGCACCGGGCACCAGAGCGGGAACCCCGCCCCAGCAACACATCGACTATATATCGCGGTAAGAGCCTGACAAGCCCCATGATATATAGATATGCCGCAAAGCCCTAACCGCAATGCGTAACGCCCAAATGACAATCGCGAAACAGTTCCGGCCCTGCGCATGGCCCGTTGCGCCGCAGGGCCAACGATCCTTGCGGGGTCAGCCGCGCGGGTCCGGCGCCATCCCGCCGGTGCGCGTCGCTTGACACCGCCTTTCCCCCGCATAACTTGGCGGCATGACACAGCCCGATACCCCCGCAGGCCCGCCGCCCGCCGCGTTGCTCGAATTTGCAATCTACACAGCCGATCTCGACGCCGCCGAGGCGTTCTATGGCGGCGTCCTCGGCCTGACCAGGATCGTGCGCGCCGACGACCGGCACGTGTTCTATCGTGTCGGCGACATGGTCCTGCTGATCTTCAACCCGGCGCGCACCGTCCTGGGCGGGTCGAACCCCGACCTGCCGGTTCCTGCGCACGGGGCACATGGCCAGGGCCATCTGTGTTTTGCCGCCACCGCTGCCGAGCTGACCTATTGGGTGGATCGGCTGACCTCCGCGGGCTATCCCATCGAAGCGGACTTCCACTGGCCCGGTGGCGCGCGCTCCATCTATCTGCGCGACCCGGCCGGCAATTCTCTGGAATTTGCCGAGCCGCGCCTCTGGTTTCCCGACGCCTGACGCGCGGCACCGCACCGTACCGCACCGTATCTTTCATACGCGGGCATGGTGCCGGCGATCTGCCTTCGTCGTGTCAGATCGCCTGCCCGCAACGCCCCCTGCCCGCAACGCCCTCTGCGCCAGCTCAAAACCCGCATTTGTCGCGCAGGAAGGCCAGTGCCACCGACAGACCGTCCGGCGCAATGCCGTGGGCCGTCCCCTTCATGATATGGGCAAACACTTCCTTGAAGCCCGCTTCCTGCAACGCCTCTGCCGCCTCGGGCAGGCTCTGCGGCGGCACGACATCGTCCTCGTCCCCGTGCACCAGCAGGATCGGCATCTTGACCGCCACTTCGTCGCCCAGCGTCTCCGGCCGCAACAGTCGCCCTGAAAATCCGACGACCCCCGACACCGCGTCTTCGCGACGTGGGGCCACGTGCAATGCCATCATCGTGCCTTGCGAAAAGCCGAACAGCGCCACCTGTTCGGGCATCACGTCCTCGTCAACCATCAGCGCATCGAGAAATGCGTCGAGGTCCTGAACCGCCGCCGCCATGCCCCGCTCGGCTTCTTCTTCCGACGAACCGTCCAGCCAGGGGATCGGAAACCACTGAAAACCCATCGGCGCGCTCGGCACCGTTTCGGGGGCGTCGGGCGCCACGAACAGCGTATCGGGCAAGTGTTCGCCCAACGGGTCCGCAAGGCTCAGCAGGTCCGCGCCATTTGCCCCGTAACCGTGCAGGAACACCACGATCGAGCGGGTTTCTCCCGAAACAGGTTCTTTTCTTTCGGCGTTCAATACCCGTGTCATGCTCGTCCCTCTCTGTTTTTCTCGGCCCGGTAAAAAGACCACAACATGCGTGCAGCGACCCCGCGCCAGGGCGACCAGGCCTGCCCCATGGCGCGAAAGGCCAATTCGCCCGGCCGCGCATCCAAGCGGTAAAGCAGCCGGGCGGCCTCCTGCAAGGCCAGATCGCCCGCAGGCAGGATGTCGGCGCGACCAAGGGCCGTCGTCGCGTAGATTTCCGCGCTCCACCGCCCAATGCCCGGCAGCGCCACAAGACTGGAAATGACGTCCTCGTCCGGCAGGGTAGCAAGGGCATCAAAATCCGTGCCGGACGCCGCGATGGCCAAGGCATAGCGTATTTTCGGGCGGCTCAGACCGACGGCGCGCAATCCTGCCTCGCCCGCGGTCAGCACGGCCTCCGGCGTGATCAGCCCGGCCCCCTCGACCCGCGCCCAGATCGCAGCCGCCGACGCGGTCGAGACCTGCTGACCGGTGATCGCATGCAAAAGCGTGGCGAATCCTTCTGGCCGTCGGCGCAGGGGCGGCAGGGGCAGCATTGCCGCGATCCGCGCCATTCCCGCGTCATGCGCGGCCAGCCATGCGACGCCTTCGCCCAGGGCCGCCTCGGAGTCCAGAACCCTCATCGCACCGCCAGCCATGTCATCGCCTCCGCAACACTACGCAGCACGGTCACGCCCGGCGGTGCATCCGGCCGCGCGATCAGCAAAACCGGCAGACCAAGAACGCGCGCCGCATCCAGCTTGGCGCGCCCGGCGGTCCCACCGGCATTCTTTGCCACCAGCCAGTCCACCCCCAGATCCCGGAACAGCGCCTCTTCGGCGGATTGGGCAAACGGCGGTCGCCCCACCAGGTACTGTCCGTCGACATGGGGGAACGGCTGGTCCGGCGGGTCTATCACCCGCAGCGTCATGCGCCGCCCGGCCATGTTGGCATACCGTGGCAGGCTTTGCCGCCCCGTCGCCAGAAACGCATGGTCGCCCACCGGGATATGCGCCGCAACCTCGCTCTCGTCCGCCAGAAAGGTCCAGGCGTCGTCGCGCCCGGGTTGCCAGCCCGGGCGTCGCAACAGCGCATAGGGCAGATCCTGCTCAGCACAGATGCGGGCGGTGCGCGCGGTGATCCTTGCGGCAAAGGGATGCGTGGCATCCAGTACGGCGCGAATACCCGCGCAGGCAAGGTAGGTCCGAAATCCCTCTTCCCCGCCGAACCCGCCGACGCGGCTGGCAATGGGTTGGGGGGCGGGCCTCCGCACTGCCCCGGCAAGCGACACGACGGCAGGCGTGCCCGCTTCGGCAAGCTTGCCCGCGATCACCCGTGCCTCCGCGGTTCCGCCCAACAGCAGGATTGTCATGCCCGCCCCACCACGACGCCGCTTCGGTCGATGACAACGACATCGGCGCCGACCTCTGGCGGCAGCCGACGGCGCACCTCGGCCAGCGCCATGCGGGCGACCCAATCGCCAAAGCGCGGCCCCAGATGCGCCAGCACCTCCAGCGCCGTTCGCATGTCGCGCAGCTCCGGCGCGTCGAACGCGCGTGCCAGCGCATCGAAATCCACCTGTGATCGCCCTGAATGCAGATCCGCCGCCCCCTGTGCCAGCTTGCACACCTTGCCGATGCCGCCGCCGATCGTGACATGCGGCACCGGATGGGCAGAGATGTATTTCAGCAGCCCGCCGGCGAAATCACCCATGTCGAGCATTGCATGATCGGGCAGCGCGTACATCTTCTGCACCACCGCCTCTGACGTGGCGCCAGTGCACCCGGCCACCCGCGCAAGCCCCGCCGCCCGCGCGACATCCACCCCCCTGTGGATCGAGGCGATCCAGGCGGCGCAGGAAAACGGGCGTACGATCCCCGTCGTGCCCAGAATGGACAAGCCGCCCTCGATCCCCAACCTCGGGTTCCAGGTCTTGCGGGCCAGCGCGGCGCCCTCAGCGACCGACACCGTGATTTCCGCATCCAGGGCACGGCCATGGGCGGCGGCCATGTCGCGCAGCACGTCTTCCATCATCTGTCGCGGCACCGGGTTTATCGCAGGCTCGCCCGGCGGAATCGGCAGACCGGGGCGCGTCACCGTGCCAACACCCGTTCCGGCGCGAAACCTGATCCCCTCTCCGCCCGGCTCGACCCGCGTGCTGATGCGCGCGCCATGCGTCACGTCCGGGTCATCCCCGGCATCCTTGATGATCGTGGCAGTCGCCCACCCCTCGCCGACCTCCAGCGCGTCGATGGCGAAGTCAGCACTCTCACCGCGCGGCAAAATGATCGTGACCCGGTCGGTCCGCCCCGGCCCCCATAGCGCCATCAGCGCCGCCTTGAGGGCGGCGGTGGCACAGGCGCCCGTGGTCCAGCCACGGCGCAATTCTCGGTCTGGTCTGCGGCTCATGCGGCGCGATCATACGGTCACGCCCCAGCAGCGCCACGGGAATCTGACCCAGTGCGGCGCGATTGCCGCAAACGGTTTTCCATCCAGACCCCGCCTGGTGGATAATTCTGCCGATACGCCTGCCGCCAGGCTATGGCTTTCCTTTTCGCGGCCTGCGGTGCAGCCCGGCCTTTCGCGGCCTCGTCCGTGCGGGCTATACTTGCGGCATGACCGACTCATCCCCCTCCGCACCTTCGCTGCCCGGCGGCGCCTGGCCTGTCCTCGAACCCGGCTGGGTCTGGCTTTGCGGGGCCGGCCCGGGCGATCCGGGCCTGCTGACGCTACACGCGCTCAACGCCCTGCGACAGGCCGACGTCGTGATCTACGACGCATTGGTGCAAAGCGCGATCCTCGATTGGGCGCCACAGGCCGAACACGTCTACGCGGGCAAGCGCGGCGGCAAACCCTCGGCCCGGCAACGCGACATCTCGCTCCGCCTCGTCGATCTCGCGCGAGAGGGCAAACGTGTTCTGCGGCTCAAGGGTGGCGATCCCTTCGTCTTTGGCCGCGGCGGAGAAGAGGCACAGACGCTGATCCAGCATGGCGTCAACGTGCGCATCATTCCCGGCATTTCGGCGGGTATCGGCGGGCTGGCCTATGCCGGCATCCCGGTCACCCACCGCGATGTCAACCAATCCGTCACCTTCGTCACTGGCCACGATCAATCGGGCGAGGCACCGGGGTCTTTGAACTGGCGTGCCATTGCCGAAGGCGCGCAGGTGCTGGTGATCTACATGGGCATGAAACACGCCCGCCGCATCGCGGACGCCCTGATGCAGGCCGGTCGTCCCGCCGATGAACCGGCGGCGGTGGTGTGCAATGCCACCACACCGGAGCAGCAGGTTCTGGAAACCACGCTCGGCCGCCTTGCCGACGACATCGACGCCTCAGAGATGCAGCCCCCCGCCATCCTGTGCATCGGACGGTCCGTCCTGATGCGGCAGGTGCTCGACTGGCAGGCGCTTGCCGCCGGACAGATCCCGCGCGATCTCGATCCGCTTGGGCGGGGCCGCCCGGCCGAGGTGTCATGAAAGGTCTGATCCTGGCCGCGCCGTCCTCGGGCGCGGGCAAGACGACGGTGACATTGGCCCTGCTGCGCCTGCTGAACCGAGCGGGTATTCACCTGCGCGGCGCAAAGTCCGGGCCTGACTATATCGACCCGAAGTTTCACGAAGCCGCGTGCCGGCAGCCCTGCATCAATCTGGACGCCTGGGCGATGCCGCCTGCCCGCATCGCGTCACTGGCGGCCTCCCCCTCGGTCGACCTGCTGGTCATCGAAGGCGCAATGGGCCTGTTCGACGGCGCGCCCCCGGCGGGCCGCGGTGCCGTTGCAGACCTGGCGCGCCAGTTGGCCTTGCCGGTGATCCTGATCGTCGACGCAGGCCGCATGGCACAGAGCGTGGCACCGCTGGTGGCGGGCTTTGCCGGGTTCGATCCTGACGTGCGCATCGCCGGGGTGATCCTGAACCGCGTCGGCTCTGCCCGGCATGCCCGGATGCTGCGCGCGGCACTTGCCCCGCTGGGTCGGCCGGTGCTGGGCACCCTGCCCCGTCGCGCCGACCTGGCCCTGCCCTCACGCCACCTCGGTCTTGTCCAGGCGGGGGAAACGCCGGACCTGGATGCCTTTCTGGACCGCGCCGCCGATGCGCTGGCAGCAGGTGCGCCCGGCGATCGGCCATTCGACCTCGATACGACGCTTGCCCTTGCCAGTCCGCTGGCCGGCTCGGTCGCAACCTCGGCCCGCACGGGTTTTCCCCCTCCGCCCGCCCAGCATATCGCCGTGGCCCAGGATGCCGCCTTTGCCTTTGCCTATCCGCATATGCTGGACACCTGGCGGGCCGCTGGCGCGCAGCTGTCGTTCTTTTCGCCGCTGGCGGATGACGCGGTGCCGCGCTGCGACCTGGTGTTCCTGCCCGGCGGCTATCCCGAACTGCACGCCGGGCGCCTCGCCGCGAACGCGGCCTTTCTGACCAGCCTGCGTCGCCATGCAGCCTCGGCCCCGGTCTATGGCGAATGCGGCGGCTACATGGTGCTCGGGGATGCCCTGACAGACGAAAACGGCACGTGTCACGCGATGGCCGGCCTGCTGCGGTTGCAAACCAGCTTTCAGCGGCGAAAACTGCATCTCGGCTACCGTAGCCTCGTGGCTGACGCCGGCCCGATGTCGGGGGCCTGGGCTGGGCATGAGTTTCATTATGCCACGACAATCCGCGCCGAAGGCGACGCCCTTTTTCAGGCCTGCGACGCCGAGGGGACGCCTCTGCCCGCCATGGGCCTGCGACAGGGTCAGGTGTGCGGCAGTTTCGCCCACCTGATCGAGCCCGCCTGACCGCGCCCCCAGGTCGTTGCCCCGATTTGTTGCCTCGGTCCGCTGCCGCTGCACTGGCCGCACCTTCGGAGCGACACGCAAAGACCCGCGGTCCACGCCCCTGCCGCCGGGCAGAGCGCCGCGAAACTTTGCAGCGCAATGCTATTGCCCGAACCCTGCGCAACGGCTACGGATTTCGCCATGACAGAGACTCTCCCCCTCCCCGATGATCGAAAGGCCCGCCGCAATGTCGGCGTGCTGGTCCTGGCCCAGGCCGTGCTGGGCGCCCAGATGCCGATGCTTTTCACCATCGGCGGTCTCGCCGGTCAGAGCCTTGCCCCGACCCCCTGCCTTGCCACCCTGCCGATCTCTCTGGTGGTGCTCGGTTCCATGCTGGCGGCGACGCCGGTTTCGGGGATCATGCAGAAATACGGCCGCCGGACAGGCTTTTTTACCGGCGCTCTCTTCGGCACCATCGGGGCGATTGTCGGCGCGACGGGTCTGTACCTGGCATCATTTCCGATCTTCCTGCTCGGCTCGCTGCTGACCGGGGTCTACATGTCGGCGCAGGGGTTCTACCGCTTTGCCGCGACCGATACCGCCTCGGACAGCTTCCGCCCCAAGGCAATTTCCTATGTCATGGCGGGGGGGCTGGCGGCGGCGGTGATCGGGCCGCAACTGGTCAAGGTGACTGCGGATGCCATGGTGATCCCTTTCCTTGGCACCTATCTGGCCATGATCACGCTGAACGTCGCGGGGTCCTTCCTGTTCCTGTTCCTCGACATTCCCAAACCGGTCGCCCCCGCCCACGACGCCCCCAAGGGCCGCACCCGGAGAGAGCTGATCACCACGCCGCGCATCGCAGTCGCGGTCATTGTCGCCACCGTCAGCTACATGCTGATGAACCTTGTGATGACCTCGGCGCCGCTGGCCGTGGTCGGCTGTGGCTTTGACAAGGGCAACGCGGCCGATGTCGTCACCAGCCACGTGCTGGCCATGTATGTCCCCAGCTTTTTCACCGGCCACCTGATCGCGCGCTTCGGCGTTCACAAGATCATGGGTCTGGGCCTGCTGATCCTGGCCAGCGCGGGTTTCGTCGCGCTTCAAGGCGTCGAGCTTGAGAATTTCTTCGGCACGCTGATCCTGCTCGGGATTGGCTGGAACTTCGGCTTCATCGGCGCAACCACGATGCTGTCCGGCGCACATGCCCCGTCCGAACGGGGCCGTATGCAGGGCCTGAATGACCTGATCGTGTTTGGCGGCGTGACACTCGGCTCGCTTGCGTCGGGCGGCCTGATGAACTGCGCCGGTTCCAGCCCCGAGGCGGGCTGGTCTGCGGTCAACCTCGCCATGGTGCCGTTGCTGGTGCTGGCTGGCGGCGCGCTGATCTGGCTGGTGATGCGCCCCAAAGACGACACCCTTGCCTGATCAGGTGACGCCCCGACCCGTCGTCGCCCACTCTGCCGTTCCCCGACCGGGCGCGCCTACCAGCGCCCGGTAATGGCCGCCTTTGCCAACGACAGCCGCTCGCGAAACGGCGCCACTGCCAGCGCGCCCGACACGACGGCCCCGGGCGCGCGCACAGCCTGTTTCAGTACGGCCTGCGCCTCGGCCACCCCGAACAGCAGCGGCGCGGCGGCCCTGTCGACCGATCCGCGCGCACGCCGTGCCCGGTCAATGCGCTCCAGCCCCTCGCGCGCCAACGCCTGGACCGCCTCTGGCCGACCATCGGGCAAGGGATAGCGCCCCGACGCCTCCAGCTCTGGCACCGCGCGCAGCCAGTTCGACAGACCCAACGCAAATCCCGCATCCGCCGCCACCGCTTCGGGCAGGTTCGCACGCAACATGCCCGCCCCGACACGCAACAAGGTAGCGCTGGTCATATCCAGATAGCCACGAAACTGTGCCTCGTCCTCGAAGGGCTCTTTCCAGACGTCCCAGCGGCGCGCCTCGACCAGCTTGTCCAGCAGCGCGGCCCCGTCCGGTGTCAGGCGATGCGACAAGGGCGTTACCACGTCATGCCGCCGAATGCCGCTACCCGCTCCGATCTCCTCCAACGCGTCCCGCCACCATTGCAGACGCATTTCTGCAATCATCGGCTCCTGCGTCACCCAAGGCGCGCGGGCGACCTCGATATTGAAGGCGTACAGCGGAAACAGCGCCATGCGCGCCGTCACCGGCGCCGCCATCACAGTGCGAAACCGGCCCGGATCGCCACGCTCGACAACCGAGGCGCAGGCGGTCAGATCATCATCCCAGTCGCTCGTGGTCTCAGATTTGGTCAATAATTTCTCCGTTCATCGCAGCGGCGTTGCCTCTACCGACACCGCAGCAGCGCCTGCCCCATGCCCGATGATCGCATTCGTTCCCCGGCATCGCCGACGACATCCACCCGGAGCCGACGGTCGCGAACCCGACGGTGAAAAAACGCCCGCAGGCCGCGCCCCTGATCTGCCCTGCCACCGGGCCCGTCACAAAGACACGCCCTTCACGGAAACGCATCCTTCATGACGCGCTCAGGGTGGCGTGCAGCAACTTCCAGATCACCGCATCCAGCAACGCCTCGAACGAGGCATCTACTATGTTGGCAGATACGCCCACGCTCGACCAGCGATGCCCGGCGTCGTCTTCGCTGTCGATGATGACACGGGTCACCGCCTCGGTACCGCCCTGCGTGATGCGCACCTTGAAGTCGACCAGGCGCATGTCGTCGATAATCTCCTGGTACCGGCCCAGATCCTTGGCCAGCGCCTTGGACAGGGCGTTTATCGGGCCGCGGTCCGCCCCGGTCTCATCCAGGCTCTCCGAAACCGACAGGCGTTTTTCGCCCTCGACGTTCAACACCACGACCGCCTCCGACAGGCTCACCATCTGTCCCGCCAGGTTGCGCCGCCGCTCGATGGTGACGCGGTAACGCTCCACCTCGAAAAATTGCGGCAAAAGGCCCAGCTCGCGCCGCGCCAGCAGCTCGAAACTCGCCTGCGCGGAATCGTAGGTATAACCGCGGTCCTCCCGCGCCTTGACCTCGTTCAGGATGGCCGCCAACGCCGGATGTCCCTTTTCCACCGCCAGCCCCGCATCCGCCAGACGGCGACGCAGGTTCGACTGACCGGCCTGGTTGGACATCGGAATGACCCGCTCGTTGCCGACCAGGGCCGGGTCGATATGTTCATAGGTCGCGGGGTCCTTCAGGATCGCGCTGGCATGCAGCCCGGCCTTGTGCGCAAAGGCCGACGCCCCGACAAAGGGGGCCTGACGCACCGGAACCCGGTTCAGGATGTCGTCCAGCTTGCGCGACACGCTCACCAGGCTCTGCAAGGCCCCCCGGTCGATCCCGGTTTCGTAACGACTGGCGTAGGGCTCCTTCAGCAACAGCGTCGGGATCAGCGTGATCAGGTTGGCGTTGCCGCAGCGCTCCCCCAACCCGTTCAGCGTCCCCTGGATCTGGCGGGCCCCGGCATCCACCGCCGCCAGCGATCCGGCCACGGCATTGGCCGTATCGTTATGGGTATGAATCCCGAGGTGATCACCGGGAATGCCAGATGCGATCACATCCGCCACGATCTCGCCGATCTGCACCGGCAAGGTACCGCCATTGGTATCGCACAACACGATCCAGCGCGCCCCGGCCTCATGCGCCGCGCGCACGGCGGCCAGCGCATAGGTTCGGTTCGCCTTCCAGCCGTCAAAGAAATGTTCCGCGTCGAACAGGGCCTCATGACCCAGTGCCACGAGATGTGCCACCGATCGCGAGATGTTCTCCAGGTTCTCATCCAGCGTGATGCCAAGCGCGGTGGTGACATGAAAATCATGCGTCTTCCCCACCAGGCAGACCGTCCCCGTACCGGCATTGACGACGGCAGCCAACACATCGTCATTCTCGGCGGAAACACCGGCCCGCTTGGTCATGCCAAAGGCCGCCATCCTGGCCCGCGTAGCAGGTGCTGCCTCGAAAAACGCACTGTCGGTGGGGTTCGCCCCCGGCCAGCCACCCTCGATGTAATCGACGCCCAGCCCGTCCAGCATCTTCGCAATGCGGATCTTCTCGTCAGTCGAAAACTGAACACCCTGCGTCTGCTGCCCGTCCCGCAAGGTGGTGTCGTACAAATACAGCCGTTCCATCACAGCCCTCCCGCACCTGTCATGTTTCCCTGTCGGAAATATCCTCGGGGGTGAATTGCGCGTCCCGCGCAAGAGGGGGCAGACAGCCCCCTCTCACCACTCTCAAGTCGCGTCATGCCAGCCCCTCCAGCCTGGCCACATCAAAGTCCGGCCCCGCCAGCAGCTCGACCCCGGCCTTCGACATCCGCACCTCGACACCCGCCGCGATCAGACCCGCCTTGAGGGCATCGACACGAGAGAAATCCTTGCTCTCCATCGCCTCGGCCCGTGCCTCGCTCAAGGCGATCTGCAGCGCCGAAAGATCCACATCCGGCGACGTCGCCCAAGATCCCAGATCTGGAAGAAGAAGACCGAGAAGGTTGGCACTTGCTACGAACTCGGCCTCGATATCGTGCGCAGTTCGGGCAAGATCGGGAACCTGATGCTCCTCCCAATATTGATGTTGCTTCAACTCATCCGCCATGGTCCGCAGCCAATAAAGCGCTTTGGATGTGTTCAGATCATCCCCGAGGTCACGAAGCATAAGCGCGCTCGGCTCCGCCGCAGCAACACCTGTCAGCAGGCCACGCCACTTCCGCAACGTCGCCTCTGCCTCGGCACGCTTCTTCTCGGTCCAGTCCATCGGCTTGCCGTAATGCGTGCCCAGGAACACCATCCGGATCACCTCTCCCGGCACGCCCTGATCCAGCAGATCGCGCACGGTAAAGAAGTTGCCCAGCGACTTGGACATCTTCTTGCCCTCGACCTGCAGCATCTCGTTATGCAGCCAGTATTTCGCAAATTCCCCCTCGGGGTGCGCACAGCAGCTCTGGGCGACCTCGTTCTCGTGGTGGGGAAATTGCAGGTCGATCCCGCCGCCGTGAATATCGAAACTCTCGCCCAACAGCTCATAGCTCATGGCCGAGCATTCGATATGCCAGCCGGGACGCCCCCGCCCCCAGGGGCTGTCCCAACCGGGCAGCTCATCTGACGAGGGTTTCCACAGCACGAAATCCATCGGATCACGCTTGTAGGGCGCCACCTCGACCCGCGCACCGGCGATCATGTCCTCGACAGTGCGCCCCGACAGTGCGCCGTAATCTGCATAAGAGCCGACGGAAAACAACACGTGCCCCTCGGCCGCATAGGCATGGCCCCCTGCGATCAGACGCTCGATCATCGCGACCATCTGCGGGATGAACTCGGTCGCGCGCGGCTCCATATCCGGGCGCAGCGTGCCAAGCGCCTCCATGTCGGCATGATACCAGCCGATCGTCTCGTCCGTGATCTCGCGGATTGAACGGCCGTCCCGCGCCGCGCCCGCGTTGATCTTGTCGTCGACGTCGGTAAAGTTGCGGACGTAAGTTACCTTGCCCCAACCATTTTCTTTCGCCGCGTGGCGCAGCAAACGGTACAGCACATCGAACACCACCACTGGCCGGGCATTGCCCAGATGCGCGCGATCATAGACGGTCGGGCCGCAGACATACATGCGCACATCCCGTTTATCGAGCGGGACAAAGGTTTCCTTCGTCCGGGTGCGCGAATTGTGCAGCTTGATCTCGACCATCTCACGTTCCTCTCGGTCATGCCTGACAGGCAAGCGGGTGCGCAGGCGGCTTAGCAGGATCGTTGGAAGTTGGAAACGAAGAAGCCGCCCGCGAGGTTATCTCAGCAGGGAATAATGCAACGGGGAATGATGCAGGCTTTCCGGTTCATGCCCCGTGGATAAAGCGGCGCCGGGAATTTGCCAAGCGTTCTTTGCGCGCCCGCCCCTGCCCTGGCGCATCGGCCGCTGCGATGGGTCACAGTCGGCCCACAGCAACAGCCCGCGCCCAATCCTCGCGCCCGTTGGAGCGGGCGCGTGCGACCATGTCACGGGTATCGTAGAGCACGTGATGATGCGCCACATGCCACCCCGCCCCGTCCCGCGACACCAGCGCCCAGGTCGCCGCCGGGGTGCGCGTTTCGACCTTGTGCGGCACCGGGGTCGTGTCGTCATAGGCCGGGCATCCGACCGAGCCTGGATTCAGCAACACCTGGCCCCCGGGCAGATGCCAAAGCGTCGGCAGATGCGTATGGGCACACAATAGCAACGACGCTGTCACCCCGCGCGCCCATTCCGCAACCTCCTCGATCCCGCGCGGCAGCAGGTTGCCTGCGGCATCGACCCGATGTGTCCAATAGACATCATCCGCCAGCGGTGTCGCATGGCAGGCCCAGACATCGCCGAAATCCAGCACCTCGGGAAGCTCCGCCACCCACGCAAGCGCAGCCGCGTCCAGGGCATCGAAGGCGACCTGGTCAGAGGGCCCCATCCGGGCGCGGTCCTGCTCCAGCAAATAGCGGTCGTGGTTCCCACGCAGGCAATATGCCGGCAGGCCGAGCAGGTGCGCCGCCGTCCCGGCCGGGTCCAAAGGGCCTGAAAAATGGTCACCCAGCACCAGGACGGACGACACGCGATACCGCGCAATGTCATCCAGAACAGCCCGCAACGCACTGGAATTGCCGTGAATATCAGCCAGAACCGCAAAGCGGGCAGGAAGCGGAGGGGCAACGCGTGTTTTCATGATAACAGCGTGGCGTTGCCACAGCACGGCTGGCAAGCGGAAAATCCTTGCGCTGGCAGGCATATTGCTGGACCGTCCCTGCGACCGATTGCGACGATCTGTGAAGAAGGAGGCATCACATGCATGATCCCGGCCCCGCGTTTCGCGCGTTGCACCAGCCCGGAACACCCTTTGTCCTTGCCAATGCCTGGGATATCGGCTCGGCCAGGATGCTGGCCGCCCTGGGGGCCCAGGCCATTGGCACATCCTCTGCCGCCTTCGCCTTTACGCTCGGCAAACCCGACGGGCAGGTCACGCGGGACGAAGCACTGGCGCACGCCGAAAGCATCGTTGCGGCTACGGAGCTTCCCGTCTCGGGTGATTTCGAAAACGGCTATGGCGACGATCCCGATACGGTGGCCGAAACTGTCCGGCTTGCCTGCGAGGCCGGTCTGGCGGGACTCTCGATAGAGGATACGCTGTCCGGCGCGACCGGATCCTATGAGCGCGACCTGGCGGTTGAACGCATCCGCGCAGCGGCGTCCGCCGCGCGTTCGCTTCCCCGTGATTTCATGCTGGTGGCCCGCGCCGATGGTGTCATGCTCGACACCTATGATATCGAGGAAGCACTGGCGCGCCTGGCCGGGTTCGAAGAGGCGGGGGCAGATTGCCTCTACGTGCCCGCGCCCCCCAGTTTTGAAGACCTGCAACGCATCTGTGAGAGTACCACTCTGCCGGTCAACGCACTGACCGTCGGGACGCTGGCGAGCTATACGCTTGAGGATTTTGCCCGCATCGGCGTGGCACGGATCTCGCTCGGCTCGTCTCTGGCGCGTGTGACACATCGTGCCATCATCGACGCCATGAGCGAGGTGTTCGAAGATGGCAGTTTCTCGCGTCTGAAAAAATCCGTTTCGGGCGGCGAAATCGACCAGATGCTGATCGCGGGTGCCACCAAGGCCTGAGGCCCGGCCGCGACATTTCCATGGCTCCGCAGACAGAACGGGCGCGCCAATGGCACGCCCGTTTTCGTTTTCCCAGCGAACCGGCTTAGCCGGTCACGATTACTCGGTCACAGTGACTTTCGTCATGACATCGGGCGCACCGATGACTGCGCCGTTGGCACCTTCGCCACGTTTGATCTGATCGACCACATCCATACCGTCAGTCACCTCTCCGACGACCGTATACTGGCCATTCAGGAAATCACCGGGGGCGAACATGATGAAGAACTGCGAATTCGCCGAATCCGGGCTTTGCGACCGGGCCATGCCGACCGTACCGCGCTGAAACGGCTTGTCCGAAAATTCAGCGGCGATGTCGGGCAGGTCGCTGCCCCCACGGCCTGCCATGCTCATGTCGCCGCCGGTCTTGCCGTACTGAACGTCACCGGTTTGCGCCATGAAGCCATCGATCACGCGGTGAAACACCACGCCATCATAAGCGCCCTGTTCGGCAAGAGTGGTGATCTGGGCGACATGTTTGGGCGCGACATCATCGAACAAATCGACGTGGACGGTGCCGTTGGCGGCACCCTCGACCTCAATGTCCAGACCGGTCGCGCCCGCCTGCCCTGCCAATGCGGCAAAGCCTGCGGTCGCCAGTGCGGTTGCCAGCTTACGCATCTGCCGCAACCTTGACCGAAATCATCACGTCGGGCTGCGCAGGCGGCTCGCCACGGGTGATGGCATCGACATGCTCCATGCCTTCGATGACACGGCCGTAGACGGTATACTGACCGTTCAGAAAGCTGTTGTCCTTGAAGTTGATGAAGAATTGCGAATTTGCCGAGTTCGGGTTCTGGCTGCGCGCCGCGCCCAGGGTGCCGCGCTCGTGCGGCAGCTTGGAGAATTCGGCCGGAAGGTCGGGCAGATCAGACGACCCTGTACCGGCCATGCGCAGGTTGAAATCGCCGGTCGAATTGCCATGCGCAACGTCACCCGTCTGCGCCATGAACCCGTCGATCACGCGGTGGAACACCACCCCGTCATAAGAGCCGGCGCGCGCCAGCTCCTTCATCCGTTCGGCGTGCTTGGGGGCGACGTCCGCCAGCAGCTCGATCACGACGGTACCGCCCTTGAGCTCCATCAGGATGGTGTTTTCGGGATCCTTGATTTCGGCCATTTGTCTCTCCTTACTCATGTTTGCGCCAGCAATAGGGATATGCAGGGCAATTGCCAAGTAACCCGTGTTGACCGGAGGGCGCGAAGCCGCCAGAACTTGGGGCAACTGACACAAGGAGTGGGACGCATGGGCTGGAAAACGCTGGACGACATGGAACTTGACGGCAAACGGGTGCTGACCCGCGTGGATATCAACGTTCCTGTCGAGGATGGCAAAGTCACCGACGCCACCCGGATCGAGCGAATCGTGCCGAGCGTGCAGTACATCCTGGAACAAGGCGGCAAGGTTCTGATGCTGGCGCACTTCGGCCGCCCGAAAGGCAAGGTCGTGCCCGAGATGAGCCTGCAAGTGGTGCTGCCCGCCCTGGAGCAGGCACTCGGTCAGAAGGTCGCCTTTGCCGAAGACCTGGAGGCCGCAGAGGGGCTGGAACAGGACATTATCCTGCTGGAAAACATTCGCTTTTGGCCGGGCGAGGAAAAGAACGATGCAGAATTCGCCAAAAGGCTCGCCAGCCTGGGCGATGTCTACTGCAACGACGCGTTTTCCGCAGCTCACCGTGCTCATGCCAGCACCGAGGCGCTGGCGCGCGAGCTGCCGGCCTGCGCCGGTCGGCTGATGCAGGCCGAACTGGAAGCCCTGGAAACCGCGCTCGGGGATCCGGTGCGACCCGTGATCGCGGTCGTCGGCGGGGCAAAGGTTTCGAGCAAGCTGGAGCTGCTGGGCAACCTTGTCTGCAAGGTCGACCGGCTGGTGATCGGCGGCGGCATGGCCAACACGTTCCTGGCGGCGCAGGGTATCGACGTCGGGAAATCGCTGGCCGAACATGACATGACGGAAACGGCGAAGCAGATCCAGATGAAGGCGCTGGATGTCGGCTGCGAAATCATCCTGCCCGCCGATGTCGTCGTCGCCCGCGAGTTCAAGGCCAATGCCGAGAGCGAGACCGTTCCGGCGACGCAATGTCCGGCGGATGCGATGATTCTGGACGCGGGGCCGGACAGTGTGCTGCGTCTGACGGCCGCGTTCGAAGCCTCCAAGACCTTGATCTGGAACGGTCCCCTGGGCGCCTTCGAGATCGAGCCGTTCAACGCCGCGACGGATGCGGCGGCACTGAAGGCAGCCGAGCTGACGAAGGCCGGCAAGCTGGTGTCGGTTGCAGGTGGCGGTGATACGGTGGCGGCGCTGAATGCCAGCGGCGCGGCCGAAAGCTTCAGCTATATCTCGACCGCAGGGGGCGCGTTCCTGGAGTGGATGGAGGGCAAGACCCTGCCCGGCGTTGCCGCTCTGGGGGGCTGAAACACGCAGCCATCGCGGGATCTGCCCTCCGTTAGCGCAACCTGAATTGCATGAAATTGCGCTGTCGCTTAGACATGGGGAAAAGGTCGCGGAGGCGCTGCGGCCTGCAACCAACCCCATTACTTCAGGCGATTGCAAATGACGGAAACGACCCAGGCCGAATTGGTACGTGCCGACGCAGCCATGGCAGAACAGATGCGCAGCGGCGACGGTTTCATCGCGGCGCTTGACCAGAGCGGCGGCTCGACTCCAAAGGCGCTCAAGCTGTATGGCATTGAAGAGGATGCCTATTCCTCGGATGCCGAGATGTTTTCGCTGATGCACCAGATGCGGGCGCGGATCATCAAGAGCCCGGCCTTCAACGGTGAAAAGGTCATCGGCGCGATCCTGTTCGAGCGGACCATGGACGGCGACATCGACGGAGTTCCGACCGCGAAATACCTGTGGGAAGAAACCCACGTCGTGCCTTTTCTGAAGGTCGACAAGGGGCTGGACGACGCGGCGGATGGTGTGAAGCTGATGAAACCGATGCCGGACCTGGATGCCCTGTGCCAGCGCGCGGTGTCCAAGGGAATCTTCGGGACCAAGATGCGCAGCGTCGTGGATGCGGCGAACCCGGTCGGCATCAAGAAGATCGTCGATCAGCAGTTCGAGGTCGGGATGCAGATCCTGAGCCATGGTCTGATGCCGATCCTGGAACCCGAAGTGACCATCACCATTGCCGACAAGGCCGAAGCCGAGGACCTGCTGCGCGACGAGATCCTGGCGCATCTGGACGCCCTGCCCGCCGGTGTCGAAGTGATGCTGAAGCTGTCAATCCCGGAAAAGGTGAACCAGTACAAGGCGTTAATCGACCATCCCGCGGTGATGAAGGTGGTGGCGCTGTCGGGCGGATACGAGCGGCAGGATGCCAATGCGCGCCTGTCAAAACAGACGGGCATGATCGCCAGCTTCTCGCGTGCGCTGACCGAGGGGCTGTCCGCCCAGCAGGCGGATGCGGAGTTCGATGCGACCCTGGCCGAAACCATCGACGGCATTTACCAGGCATCTGTCGCGGGCTGAGAGCTGCGATCATCGTCGTGTGGAAAGGGGCGTTTTGCGCCCCTTTTTGCTTGTCTGAAAATATGGGATTCCCTTGGCGAATCGCTTGTGGCATGGTGGCCGCGTAACGCCCGTCAGAGGCGCAGGCCCAGATGTGGGCTATGAGGCAGACCATGATCAGTGACAGCCGCCCGCCGTTCGGGCTTTTCCTTTATTTCGCCGCCGTCCTCATGTTGGGGATGTATTTCACCTTTGCCGCCGTGCAAGGGGAATACGGGCTGTTCAAACGGGCGGTCGTGCAGGCCGACAACACCCGGCTGCAATCGCAGCTGGATGCCCTGAAGGGACAGATCTCGGTCATGGAGAACCGCACGCGGCGGCTGTCGGATGGATACCTCGATCTGGATCTGCTGGACCAGCAGGCCCGGGACGTTCTGGGGCTGGTGCGCGGTGACGAGTTCGTCCTGCGCTGAGCGGATGTCGGTATCCGCGGGCCAGACACCCGCAACCTATTGATTCAGCTAAATTCCAACGTCGGTATCAGGGCGGTGTCCGAGCGGTATCTGAACGGTGTTTTCGCGCGCGAACCGCGTGGGTATCGGGATGGGCTGCGCTGTCAGGGCGGGGAAAAGGGGGCGCTGCCGCAGAAAGGGGAAAAAGGGGGCGCTGCCCCCGTCAGCCGTTGGCTGACTCCCCCGGGGTATTTTTCGCCAGATGACAGGGAGGGGCGGCGGGCTGTTGAGGGGTCTGTCTGGGGGCGTTTGGGGCCGGGGTCGTTTGGGCGGGCGGTGCTGGGCGTGCGGGGCGGCGTTCGGGGCGGCGTTCAGGCGCAATGGCGGGACCTGCCCTGAGGGGCGGGCTCGGTCGCGCGAGGATCCCTTGGGGATGTCGGGGCGTTTCTGCGCGCGGCACGTTGCGCGTGCCGGTGGATGTCGTGGGCCTGTCGCGGGTCGGAGAAGGGGCGGTTGCCGGAAGACGGCATTTTAAAGAGTGATTGTCGTGAGACGCGAGTGGTCTATGGTAACAGTCGGAACCCGCGTCCCAGCCACGCGGAAAACCGGCACGAGCCACCACCGCCGCCGTTGCGGCAAATTCGCCCTCGCATCCGGCGGGGATCTGATGTATGAGATAGTTTAGTATTAAACTATCCTTGTTTTGCGCCACTTTGTCCCGGTCCTTCACGCAAGACCGGCGACGATTCACGGGGAGGACACCTTATATGGCAACCCGCAAAGCCGCAGCCACGCCGAATATTTCGGCAGATGAGCTGAAAACCTACTATCACGACATGCTGTTGATCCGCCGCTTTGAAGAAAAGGCCGGGCAGCTTTACGGCATGGGTCTGATCGGGGGGTTCTGCCACCTCTACATCGGGCAGGAGGCCGTTGTCGTCGGCCTGGAAGCCGCGGCGGAGGAAGGCGACAAGCGCGTCACATCCTATCGCGACCACGGGCACATGCTGGCCTGTGGCATGAACCCCGATGGGGTCATGGCCGAGTTGACCGGGCGCGAGGGCGGCTATTCCAAGGGGAAAGGCGGCTCGATGCACATGTTCTCCAAGGAAAAGAACTTCTACGGCGGGCATGGCATCGTCGGCGCGCAGGTGCCGATCGGGGCCGGCCTGGCCTTTGCCGACAAGTACCTGGGCAATGATCGTGTGACGTTCACCTATTTCGGCGATGGCGCCGCGAACCAGGGGCAGGTCTACGAGAGCTTCAACATGGCGGCGCTGTGGAAGCTGCCGGTGATTTTCGTCATCGAGAACAACCAGTACGCCATGGGGACGTCGCAGAAGCGATCCACCTCGTCGCCCGAGATCTTTCGGCGCGGTGAGGCCTATGGCATTCCCGGCGAGATGGTCGATGGCATGGATGTGCTGGCGGTGAAGGCCGCGGGCGAGAAGGCGATTGCCCACTGCCGCGCCGGTGACGGCCCCTACATCCTGGAAGTGAAGACCTATCGGTATCGCGGGCATTCCATGTCGGACCCGGCGAAGTACCGCACCCGCGAGGAAGTGCAGAAGATGCGCACCGAGAAGGACCCCATCGATCACGTGCGTGATCTGCTGGTGTCGGGCGGCCATGCCAGCGAGGACGATCTGAAAGAGATCGACAAGTCCATCAAGGGCATCGTCAACCAGTCGGCCGAGTTCGCCAAGGACAGCCCGGAACCGGGTGTCGAAGAGCTGTGGACCGATATTTATGCCGATGTGGCGCCGCAAGACGAAGACGCCTGAGGGAGGACTAGCATATGCCCACTGAAATTCTGATGCCCGCGCTTTCCCCCACCATGGAAGAAGGCACGCTGGCGAAATGGCTGGTCAAGGAAGGCGATACCGTCTCCTCTGGCGATATCCTGGCCGAAATCGAGACCGACAAGGCGACGATGGAGTTCGAGGCC
>TARA_R110002126_G_scaffold86284_7_pt1 | contig 24049 bp, 30 predicted proteins | sample TARA_R110002126 | Tara Oceans TARA_R110002126 (sample SAMEA4397536) | marine metagenome | biome: Polar Biome; feature: [DCM] deep chlorophyll maximum layer (ENVO:01000326); material: water (ENVO:00002006), including particulate matter (ENVO:01000060) such as... | depth 30 m | reverse complement strand
AGCACTAGAGAAAAGTCACAGAGAGATCGAAAGAATATTAGTGCTGTCTGAGAACAACGCAGACAGAATTAAGAAACTAGAGGCCATGCACAACGGAAGGCATCCATAATATGTTGTCATATGATCACTGGACTGAAGTGCCTAGATCAGTATGGAACATGGTATACTTTCGCCCTGAAGAGATTGCCTGTAAGGGGACCGGCTCTATAGTGATTAATGAAAAAGCATTAGAAGCGTTAGATAATTTTAGGGCGTTTATTGGCGGTCCCGTGTCAGTGTCTTCTGCATTTAGAAGTATTTATCATAACGCTGTAATTGGAGGGGCACCGTTATCAAGTCATACCGTCAGGGGGTCAAACGGGCCGTCCGCATTTGACATTAAGCTAGACGGCAGAGATAAGAGTGTCATACGTCACTGCGCCGAAGAGGTTGGATTTACGGGTTTTGGCATGAAATACAATACATTTGTGCACATAGACTTGGGCAAGAGGAGAGCCTGGTAATGTTCGAGACAATTTTATCCGTACTTACTGGTGGATTAACTGGGGTAGTCGGCAGTCTAATTGGTAAGGCATTTGGCTTTCTTGATATGTTAGCGGAAGAGAAGAAAGCTAAGAATGAGCATATTCGTACTATAGAGATGACCCGCCTGAATGCTGAATTAAGGTCAGAAGAGCTAGAAAATGAGCAAGAAATAGTCAGAGAAGAGCAAGCAGGAAAAGCGCGGTCAGCGTCTTACCAGCACGACATGTCCGCCGGTATTTCCTATCCTTGGGTGGCCGCTGTTTTAAGGTTGATACGCCCGACATTAACAATAATGCTAATTTCAATTGTATGGTATATATTTGCGACGACGGATGACGTAGCGCAGCAAGAGACGATCATCCAATCCGTTATTTATATGTGTTCCACTGCCGTCCTCTGGTGGTTTGGGGACCGCGCCATGAAAGGGAAGAAGTAATGCCGCTTGACCTTGTGCAGCTAAAGCCCGGCGTCGTGAAAGACATCACGTCTTATTCGTCCGGCAAGAACGGCCCTTTCTGGGTAGACGGGAGCAATGTCCGATTTAGGAACGGCTTCCCGACTAAAATTGGCGGCTGGGTAAACGACGAGATTGTGGCACTGGACGCATCCGGCAACCTCACGTCAACGGCGTCGTCTCTGGAGGGCGTCCCAAGAAAAATTAATTTTTGGAGGGCGATAACGGACGGCGAGGATTACTTGGCATCCGGGACGCACAGCCACTTATACCTAATAAAAGGCTCCGCCATATACGACATCACTCCCCTCATAACTACCGCCAGCCTGACCAACCCATTCACGACTGTATCCGGCAGTAAGACTATAACTGTGGCAGACGCTAGCCACGGGCAGACTAACGGAGACTGGGTGCAGTTCTCCGGCGCCAGTGCCGTAAACAGTGTCGCGGCGAATACTCTAAACCAAAAAGCTGGATATCAAATTAGTATTATTAACACCAACAGCTACACAATAACGACGGCTGACACGGCGTCCGGCTCAGGGGCTGGCGGCGGAAGCGTCACGGCGAACTACCTAATTGGTTTTGATGAGGGCATGGGCGTACAGACTGCGGCGGTGGCACTTGGCTGGAGTTCAGGGAGTTGGGGAGACAGCACCTGGGGGACGCCACGGGCGGTCGGCTCAGTCGGCGTCAGCCTTGAGCAGACCAACTGGTCCCTTAATCTCTGGGGAGAGAACCTGATTGCTACTGTTCGCGGCGGGCAGATTTATTACTGGCAAGTATCCGACGGGTCCGGCACGAGGGCGACACTACTGTCCGCCCTGTCGGGTTCGTCTGACGTACCGACTAAAAATAGAGTGACCATCGTGTCCTTCCCGGACCGGCACCTCGTATCCGCCGGGTGCCCCCCTGTCGGGTCCACGACAATTGACCCAATGCTAGTCCGATGGTCGGACCAAGAAAACTTTGTAGACTGGACGCCCCGAGTTGAAAATACGTCCGGGGACCAGCGCCTTGAGATTGGAACAAAAATTGTTTCAATGATCCCGACTAGGGACGAGATATTTATATCTACGGACGAGGCTGTCTACGGAATGTCATTTATAGGGCCGCCCCTGACATTTTCCTTTCGCCTCGTCGGCGCGAACTGCGGCGCGGTCGGCATAAACACAATGATGAATGTTGACGGCGACGTGTTTTGGATGGGAAAGACGGACTTCTTTTTATATAACGGCACCGTCCAGGAAATACCGTGCCCCGTGCAGTTTTTTGTGTTCGACAGAATGCAGAAAGACTTTTACGACAAGAACTTCGCCGCTCACAACAAAGAGTTTAACGAGGTGACGTGGTTCTACATTAGCGACGACAATACGGCGACGGACGGTAACCCAGAGCCAGATTCTTACGTTACTTACAACTACCGAGACAAGGCGTGGTCAATTGGCGAAATACCCCGCACTTGCTGGTTTGACTCCTTTGGCGTCAGAAAGTTCCCGTTCGCATTTTCTTCCGACGGCCTCTTATATGACCATGAAAGTGGAACCGACGACAACGGCTCCGCCATTCCCGCGCACATAACTAGCTCCCCGATTGAAATTGACCGGACGGGAAATAATCTAATGCTTGTCGATAAAATCATTCCTGACGTTACGATGTCCGGCGAGTTGAGTTGCACGTTGTTTTCCCAAAAGTACCCCAACGACAGCACAATTACGAAGGGGCCATTTACTATTGATCAAGACACGGCTAAAATAAGCGTGAGGTCTCGTGGACGCCAAGTGAGCCTGAAGCTGGAAAGCACGGCAGTGGGCGATTCTTGGTCGCTGGGAGACTTTAGGATAAACTCAAGGCAGGACGGACTTAGATGAGTTTCTTTAGGATACCGCAGCCATCAGTGGAGTGGTCAAAGACTTGGGCTGACAGGCTCGTCAGTACGGTCGAGCTTTATTTTACTCAAGTTTCGGAGACGACGAAGGACAGCGCAAAGTCGCAGTCTGACTCGCAAGTTTGGTTTCTAGGATAGTGTCAAACGTATACAAAAACGCAAAGCTGGATTTGACGACTACGAACGCGACGGTCCTGCTGACTGTACCGGCGGCGAGGACGGCCATTTTTAAGTCTATTCTCGTCTCTGAAGATTCGGGAAGTGCCGACACAATTACTGCGACGGTCACGGACGCAGCGGCGGCGGTGTTTAGTTTGTTTAAGGTAAAGGCAGTCGCCGCTAATACTACGATTGAGTTACTGACGGCGCCGCTAGTCTTGGAGACTGGAGAGATATTAAAGTTTAATGCTGCGACTGCCAACCGGCTTCACGTCGTCGCGAGTTACTTGGAGGTTAGTTAACAATGGCACAAATTATTGATCCCAACGAAGTGGGTGCCCTGTCGGGTCTAGGCTACGGAGGGGAAGAAGAAGAAGAAGAAGAAGAAGAAAACAACGCATATGCCTTGTACCAGAATGTCACCCAGGCCTCCCCCGCGTTTTCCGGTAATCTGAGACTTCAAGATGTGTACGGCACGAGTAAACTCCCCATGTACCAGTGGGTAAAAAGAATTGAAACTGGGCAGAGCAGCTATGACCCCAGCAACCAATTTGATAATGAGATGCTTGAGCAGTATAAGCAGAATATGGCCGAAACTGGGGAGAAGTCAGATAACCCGACGATCGCGTCCCTCGTTAAGGACTTGGCACCCGGAGTTGCCAGTCTAGGCGTCGGTGCCGCCTTCAGTGGGGTGATGGACCCCTTCTTGGCGGGCAAAGATACACTCGGCGGCAGGGCCACGTCTGGGCTTAAAACTTTGCTTCCGGGCAGTAGGAATAGGCTTCCAGGGGAAGTGGCGAGAGGTCAAGTTGATAGCGTTATTTCTTCGGGTAAAGTCAAGGATGACTTCTCTTTCCTCGCCGGAGAGGACGCGCAAAAAGCCCTTAAAGCTAGGTTCGCCATTAAAGATCAAACGGATGTCCAAAAGTTTGATACTGGAACTGGAACCGCTAAGAACCCCGAATACGCATACGCTGTAAAAAGTACGGACAAGGCTGCAATCGATCAGGCAAAAAATCTTGGAGAAGAGAATATTGCTACCGGCGGAGAGACTGCATTTGGTCAATTTGGTGATAGACTGTTTACCAAAAGCTCCGCCGCTGGCTTTGGAGTGGGCTTTGGAACCAACTTCGCCCTTGGGCTGATCACGGGGCAGGACCCCCTTAAAGCCGCCAAGGGAGCCGCCGCCACCGCCGCTGGCTCCACAATAGGAAGCGCAGCCTTTGGACCCATTGGCGGCTTTATTGGCGGAGCAATCGGCGGCGTGCTCGGCGGTCGAGTTATCTGCAATGAACTTCACCGGCAGGGCCTCATGGACAGGGAGCGGGTAGTCCTGGACTATCGCTTCACCCGCGACTATTTAAGCCCTACTCACGTCAACGGATACCACCTGTGGGCACTGCTCGCAGTCAGGCAAATGAGGCGCGGGAGGCTCGTCAATTTCTGGCGGCATATCGCCACTCACCGAGCAAATGAGATTGCATATATTTTTGGTAAGCGCGACAAGCCAGACTACCTCGGCAAAGTCTATCGTCGCATTTTCGAGCCGATTTGCTGGACTTTAGGCTTATTCGGAAAATCAAGAGACTGGTCAGTACTTTACAACGCAAAGGAAATATAAAATGGCAATGGAACCTCAGCAAATGGCACCTCAGCAAATGATGCCTGAAGACCCAATGATGGAACCTCAGCAAATGGCGCCTGAAGACCCAATGCAAGACCCCAGAGCCGTCGAGGCTCTTATGAGGCCGTCGCAGGAAATTCAGGCCGTGCTTGTCGCCCGCCTGTCGAACATGGCCCCGGAAGAGCTTCAAATGCTTGACAGTGTCATTACGCCGGACATTGCGTCAGTTCTATTGCGCCTTCTGCCTGAACTTCAGGAAATTATCGACATGGCAATGAGCCAGGAGCAGCCAATGCCGCAAGACGAAATGGGTGCCCTCGGAAATATGTAGGTTAGGATTTGGCTAATGGCTATTGATTTATTTGCGACTGGGACTGAGGCACTGCCCACGTCCAGCACTGTCCTGTCGGGGACGCAAATTCCCGAGTGGGTATCTGCGGGCGGTAAGCAGCTCTTTGAGCAAGCAATTGAGTTGGCGCAGCAGCCCTACCCGGAATTTACCGGCGATAGAATTGCGTCCTACGACAACGTAAATGCTACGGGTCCGATCCCCTTGGATTCTCCCCTCGCAAATCAGGGCTTCGCAACTTTTGAGGATTACTACGCGGCAAATCCGGGGGAGGCACCCCCGCCAAGCAAGCTGACGGAAACTGAGCAGCGGGGACTGAACATTCTTTCCGGCCCTCAGTCTGGGAGCTTTCAGCAGTACGTCGATGAATCCGCTGACGTGGCTCGATCCCTGGGCGGCGGCTACGAAGGAATGACGGCGGACGAGTTAATTGGAGACCCAATTGACAGCGGCAATTTTAACTTGGAGGCGGCGCAGCCCTTTCTAGACATTTACCAGTCGTCGCAGGACGAATCAATTCGACAGCTTGAGCGCGAACGCGAGCGCACGAGAAACCAACGTGCGTCTGAGGCGTCAATGAAGGGTGCCTTTGGGGGTTCTCGCCAGGAGATTGGAGACGCAGTCAGCGAGGCGGAGTACGCCGCGAAGATGGCAGACTTGCGATCTAAGGCTGGAGTTGCGGGGCTGGAGTTTGGAGCGCAAAGGTTTGACGCTGACCGAAAGTCTCGACTTGACCAGGCACAGCTAGACCGCGAGGCTCGCTTTGGGAGCCAAAAGTCAGGCCTGTCGGAATACGAAATTGAGGAGGCCGCAAATTTAAGGAAATCCGGCGAGCTTCAGAGCTTTGCGCCGCTAGTTCAGGGCCTACAGGAGCAGCAAGCGTCGGGCATGATAACGAGCGGACAGGCCCGCAGAGACCTTGACCAGATGGCACTCGACTTGGCGTACTCCGACTATGTGTCGCAAGTTGACTATCCAATGTCGATGACCAACTTCGCAATCGGTGCCCTGAAGGGCATCCCGTTTGAGGAGAGGAAGTTTGGCCTAGAATCCGGCCAGCAATACGTTGAGACGCCGTCGATTTACGGCCAGACAATATCCGGCCTTGGCTCCCTGGCATCCGCGTATGCCCTCTCGCAGAGAGGACCCTGATAATGTCTGGAATTGGTAGCCTCTATAGCGTTGGTGATCTGGATAGCGTTAGTGGTCTGGATAGCGTTGGTGATCCGCTGTACAAAACTGAGGGTCTGGATTTGAAACTAGACCCTGCCATACCCTTGGCGTCTAAGAATATCCCTAAAGCCGCCGTGGCAACTAAAGACGTGGCCCCGCAAATAAACCCGGATATTATGCAACGGGCAATGGCTCTAGCGAAGGGTTCCATGCCTGAATCTGCGCCCTTTGACCCTGCGCTGGCGGCACTTCTATACTTTACTAAGATGGGAGAACTAGCCTCTAAAAAGGGGGCCAGCGTGTTTGGCTCAATGGCTGGTGCTGGCGTCGCCCCTGCGGCGTACCTCATGCAGAAAGAAAAAGAGAAAGCTGCCCGTAATGCAGCTATTGGCAAGACTGCTGTATCTTTGGCGGGGACCCTTTCTAAGAAACCAAAGCCTGGGAAGCCTACGTTTTATGTAGACCCAACAGGGAAAACAGTCCCGCTAAATCCTGCTCAGTTTGCTGCACTGCCTCGCGAAAAACAATTAGAACTTATTCCTTATAAAGAAGAAGCTGCACTTACAGCTAAAACTTCAGTTCGTGGTGGTTTAGCAATGTATTATGCAGATGAAAAAAGTGCTGGAGATTATTTAGCAGGTCTTGGGCTTAAAAGAGACAATGCTAATTTTAAAAGGCTTGTTAAAAGGCTTGTAACTGAAGACCCTGATAGAGTTGGCGAAGCCTACGTTGGCCCTGGAGGGCATGCAATGGAACTGCTTCCTACATACTTAGGAAATGAAGTTACAAACCTTAATCTTTCTCCAGTTCCAAACACTCAATCTGCGGAATATGCAAATAAACTAAAAAGATTAGCAGTAATATCTAAAGATAAGACTGCATTTTTAAATAAAGGGTTTAATGTAATTCCATCAATAAACACAGCATTAAATGTTCTTATGAGTGGAATCGGAACAGGCACAGTTGAAGAAAGAACTATGGGTGTTAGAAATGCGCTTGCAAGCACCTTTGGTTTAGAAAAAAAAGAACTTGAAGGTCAACAAATTCTTGAATCTATATCAAACAAACTCGCCCCTGGAATGCGGCCTGTTGGCTCTGGCTCTACATCAGACATTGAATTTAATGCGTTTAAAAGTGCTGTCCTTAGTTTGACAAACACACCGTTTGCAAACTATTTGTCTTTGTGGACTTTAAAGAGAGTTACTGAAAATTCAGCAAAAGCATCTACTTTAGAAGAGAATTTGTTGTCAGATTCTAAAAATTATTCTCAAAAATATGTAAATGACCAAATTAATAAAGTTGACCGTGGGCTTTTTTCAAAATTCAAAACTAAAGATAAAGAAGGTAATGCTCTTTACACTACTGAAGCTGCAAAAGCTGTTGCTGCTAAACTATTCTTTGCAAATTTGCCTAAAGGGGATGTTTTTCTTAATAAAGACGAAGATGGGCAACCTGTTTTCACCGCTGATGGGAAGAGCGATTTGTTTATAATTAAAGGTTTTCCTAAGAAATAGGACCAAAGAGTAAGAAGGACAAGTTAATGGCAATTCCTTACCCAGAAGATGCAGTTGGATCAGGCGAAAATACTACTAAAATAGAGACAGCACCAGTTGATGAAAAAAGTATTATTGAAATTGCAAAAGAGATTCCTAGTGCTGTTTATAAGGCTGCAACAGGTGAAGGCGTACCAATAGAATTTCCTGATATTCCAGAAGCCACAGATATACAAGATATTGGGTTCTTTGAGAGCATCATTCCAAATGCTAAGTTAATGATGGCTAGAGATGATGTTGGAAAAGCAGAAATAATAAAAAGTTCTTTTGGCAATGATCCAAGATTTGGCGGTGTTTTTTCAGATAAACACAACAACCCTATGGTCGTTTGGAATGAAGAGCCTTACTACATAAACAAACCTGGATTTAGTGGGCAAGACTTTGGTACATTTATTGGTGAAATTGCAAAGTATGCTCCAGCTTCAAAATTTGTTAGTGGTTCAAACACTATAAAAGGAATTGCTGGTCGTGGTGTGGCAACTTACCCTGCAACTGAGCTTGCGAGTGAAGCTGGCGAATCGATGCTTACTCCAAAAACAACAAGAGCTAAAAATAAAAAGTTAGAAGATGTTGCGACAGATGTCGGAATTGCAACAGGTGTAAATGTCGCAGTAGACGCTCTTGTCCCACTGATAGCAAAACCAATAGTTGGCGGCGTAAAACGTGTTATGCAAGCCGGGTCTGAGGCTCTAGGAGAGGCAGCGCAAAGACTCCCTCGTTATGCTGACAGAGTTGTATCCGGGGCTTCGGAAGTTTTAAGGCCCCTGCCAACAGAGCAAGTTGTTTCTTCATCTAAATATCCTTTAACTGTTGGACAAAGAGGAGCAGAAACTCCTTTGCGTGGGCCAGAAGAAAGAGTGACCCCCACGTTGCAAGAGGAGGATATTCTTCGCAGGTCTCCCGGAACTGATCCAAAGGCTGCACAAATTATAAGAGGTTTTGATCAAACTCAACTTAATGAAATTAGAGCAGATGCTTTAGCTTTACAAAAAGAGTTTGGCACTGGTCAAAGCAGCATAACAGAATCTGGGGATATTCCTGGGGCTGTTGCTGAAGAGGTGCAGTCAATTGCAACTACAAGGGCAGCAGAAATAAAAACAGAATCTGGCTCTGCATACAGAGCTGCAAGTGAAGCTGAAATTCAACCTATATTTTCTAGAGAGGGCATTGTTAAAGTTTCTTCTGATGCTTTGGCCGCAGTTAAATCTGGAGAGCCAAACCTTGGTATGACTGCAAGAGAAATAGAATCAATGCCAATTTTAAAGCGTGAACTTGATTTTCTTCAACGGATAAGAAAAATGTCTTTAAATCCAAAATTTAAAGGCCAGCCCCTTAAAATAATTCACGGATATCAAAAAACTCTTAATAGAGCTTCTAGGCAAGCTGAACAAGGTTCTCCAGAGCAGTTGGCTTTAGGAAGAATGAAAAACGTTGTTGACGACGCTGTTTTTAATGGTGTTGAGCAAGGAATTATAGCCGGTGATCAATCAGTGTTGGATCAACTTAAATCTGCGACAGACCTTTATCGCCAATACATTGGGTTGACTGGGAAGGGAGCAGGTCGAGATTCACAGGAGAAAGCTGCAAACAAAATATTAGAAATGATTACAAATCAAAATTTTGAACCCCCGCAAATTTCTAGAGCTATTTTAGGTCACGCAAAATTTAATCCAAGCCAAGCTATGGGACTAGTTATCGACAAATTAAAATCTGCTTTGCCAGAAAATGAATCTGCACAAGTTATTTCACTGATAAAAGATGGTGTTTTAGAAAAAGCATTCTCTGGCAATGGGAAGTCTGGTGTTACAAGAACAAACATAGTAAATAATTTTGATGAAGTTTTTGTTAAACAAAAAGCAATTATTAACAGGCTCTTTGCCCCAGAAGAAATATCAAGGATTGCTAAATTTAGAGAAGATGTAATGCCAACTCTCTGGTCAGAGATTAAATTAAATCCATCTGGGAGTGGGTATATAATGTTGGCTGCTCTTGCAAAATCAAATTTATTAAATTACGTTAAAATGGTTCCTTTTTTCGGGCAAGGAATAGCAGAAGGTGTTGAAGGAATAGTTTCAGCATCTGGAGCAAAAGATGCAATTAGGCAATATGTTGCAAGATCGTCTGCACCTCTTTTTACAGTCCCTATATCGGCTACTTCTAGAATAACAAGAGATGAAGACGTTGATGCTTCGGCTGTCTTGCCTTTAGTAAGCACTATGTCACCAGAGACTAAACAAAAAGTTTTTCAGGCAGCTACCCGGCAATAATATCGGCAAGCTCATCCCACTTCTGGTCGGTCATGTTGCCCTTATTTTGCCATGTGAGGAGTTCCAGGAAATCCGTCGTTGACGGGCGCCGGTATAGATCACCCGCTTTTTTGCCGTCTATCAAGCCAATAAAATCTCGCTCGATCCGAACGAGGACCCAGCACTTCCCGCCGTGCGAGGAATAGTCCGTAAGCCACATAGACTGGCTTAACATCAACCCGCATGAAACACGCTTCTTTGGCCAGACATCGATGTATTTTAATTCTATCCATCCGGCTGAACCCCTGCGAATATAAAACACATCCGGCATTCCCTGCATGACCTTGTTCTCAACCCGGTGCATTCTCAGTGCCAGGGAGTTTCTAATCAAAGTCCAAAAGTTCTTCTCGCTCACTTTATTCTCCAGTCATAAATAGAGACGCCGGGTCTTTGGTGATTGTGTCCGCCAGGCTCTTTTTGTCTCGAAGTGCGTTAATAATTTTAGTGTCGATTGTCTTGGGACTTTCAAAGTCAATGTAAGTTACGGCGTTTCTCGTGCCGATCCGGTGGCAGCGGTCCTCCGACTGCATCCGGGTCTCCAAGTCAAAACTATTTGAGTAGTAGATGGCGCACTCCGCAGCGGTGAGTGTCAGGCCAATGCCTCCCGACTGAGGCTGGCCAATAAAATACCTTACTTTGGGATCATTTTGAAAACGGTCAACGGCCACCTCCCTGTCGTCGTTCGACACCTCACCGAAGTAACTAACTGCGGCGTCACCCAGGGCGTCACCTATCGCCTTTATGTCGCGCTTAAATCTCGCCCAAATGATTACTTTGCAGTGGATGTCAGTAAGCAAGTCTATCAGGGCCTTCAGGCGAGTGTTTTTTTCGTCTATCTCCATGCCGCCGTCATCAGTCGGAAACCAGCCGCATATTATTTGTTGCATCCTGAGAAGCCGCGTTATTGCCTCCGGTGCCGACAGGTGCTCCCCGTCAAGCTCGGCGGCGAAGTTTTTTGCCATTTGGTCGTACAGCTTCCGTTGTTTCTTGGATAGCTCAACTGGGTGGCGTTGGTAAATTTTTTCAGGCAAGTCCAGGCAGTCCTTCTTGAGGACCCGAAAGGAGTGCCCCTCAATGGACTTTGTTAGTTCATCGACGTGGCTGTACGACACGATCTGCCGGTTCTCATATCCTCCCATTACGCAGTATCGGGCACGGAAGGAGTAGTAGCTGTCGTATCCCAGGATGAAAGGGTCAAGAAACCTGAACTGCGCGTAAATGTCCTCCGGCCCCTTGGTGACGGGCGTCCCAGTCATAATCCGGCGATACTTGGCATTCTTGCCAAACTTCGTTATTGCCTTCGTCCTCTTTGCCCCCGGCGTCTTTATTCGCGAGCTTTCGTCCACGACGAGCATGGATGAATTAGAAAGAAGAATCTTGTCCATAAATTCCACTGCCTTCTTCGACACAAAAGCCTCGCAGTTAAAAGCAAATATTCTTAGGCGGTCCTGAGACGCCATGACTTTGTGTATTTTTTCAGTGTCTCTGGATGTGATACCCGAGTAGTAATACACGGAATCGTGCGGGCACCAATCCGGCATGTGAGCGGGGATTTCCTTCGACAGCCAATTCCGATGCACGCCGTTGGGCGCGATGATAACCAGGGCGGAAATCTCACCCCTGCCATACAAATACGCCGCGTTGTCGATGATAACTTTTGTCTTGCCGGTTCCTTGCTCCATAAGGAGTGCAAATGCCTCCTTGTCCCTGCACAAATAAAACGCCTTTTTCTGGTGATCATACGGGGCAGTCTTGAAGGCGAAGTCTCCAGCGTCAACAACGTCGGAAGACTTCTGCCGGTGAGTACTCGCCGCGTCTCTCATTGCCTGGATATACTTGTCCAGGACGGGCTGCGCGTCTTGGTCCCACTCAGCGCCTGGCCAGTGCCGGTGGATGTGAGTTATGTTGGCGCCCGTCGGCGCAAAAAGAAGTGACCGCCCCACCCACTTTTTAAAGCCCGGCATTGAAGACAGTGCCTGGATTGCGTCGCTGTCCAGCGTTGTCTTCGCAAGGCAGTAGCCTCGCTGTGCCTTTGTGATTTTCACTTTTCCCACCTATAAAAAATATGATTTTCTATCTTCACAATTGGCGTCATTTTTGGTGCCCATTTAGGAGACACCTTCGTCGAGTGATAGTGCGTTGCGCCTTCAGTCAAGTCGTATGAGGTCTCCGACAGGACCAGCTTTGATATGTCAATTGCGTCCCTATACTCCTCCCCCGCCGACGGAGTGTCGCTCAGTCCGTCGCAGTAAAAGCTAAACTGGCACTTGTTCTTCTGGACTAAGTCGCCCCACCGGCTCCCGATTTTACCCTGCGTCACCACGTCGCAGACATTGTCCGGGTATCGATCGTCGTACACCCGATTTAAAATGACGTGGGCCACCGCAAACTGCCCGACGACTGGCTCGCCCCTGGCCTCGAAGTATATCGCCATCGTCATGCATACTAGTGCAGTCAGCATATCACGCCGCCCCCATTGGATTGAAAAGCCAAAAGTCTGACGGCACTGGCAGTTTCGGGTTTTTGACCTCGAAAATACTGTGAGCCAACTTTGTTAAGTGAGACGACATTTCCATTGCCTCCCAAACTTGAGACTGATTGTCAATTGTTGTGAAGTCTCGCGTGTCCACGACAATGACGTGCTTCGTAACTTGCACGATGTACACCTTGCCCTGCTCCAGCAAGGGCAGAACTTTTGACAGCCGCTTTCTTTTCGGCAACTTCTTCCAGTCGCCTTTAACTCCCAGGGAGTTACAAGCAACCCGGATGTTGTCGTTGCTCACGCCCTTGGCGTGACGCTTTCCACGGATTTTTCGGATGATCCTATACGCCTCCTCGTATTGAGTGCCGCACACTGCGGCGACGGAGTATGGGCCGCACCAAGTCGTGCGATGGCTCATGTCGTCATACATAAGTTGACGTTCCTCGGGGGTATGCTTTGCCATCTTTTTTGTTTCCTTTCTAAATGAGAGGGCCATGTGCCCCTCTCCAATAAAAAAATTATCGCATTTCTGGTCAGAGAGTGCAAGAATTATTTACATTATAATTATGAATTAAACCAAGGGCTTAGTCCATGTTACGATATTTTTCTACATAAATTCTTCGGAATCCCTTCCGCGAGTTGCCTTTGATCAAAAGCCAGTCTCCAATTTTCCCGTCTGCGACAATGGGCAGCCCCAGCCTTGGATATTTAAAGCGGTCGATGGTGCAAATTATCTGCGACGTGTCGTCCTCCAGAGTTAAGTTTAAAGACAGGCTGGCTCCCGAGACCTTGCGGGTTCCTGGGCGCTCATTTAAGTCCTTTACTTCTCTGTCTTTGACCTTGCCAAAAAAGACGAATGATCCATAATTTTCTTCTGTAATCTCGTCAATGTCGGAAATCTTAGAAACAATTTTGTGCGCCGCCGGGTCAGACTTAATGTGGCCAAATTTTCTTTCGCACTCAAATATATCGTTGTATGGCGTCTTTCCAAGAGACAGCAGGGTATCCTGCCTAGGGGTCAAGGGCTGCCTTAATTTTCTTCGCTCAAGAATATCTTTGGCCACCCGGTTTCCGATCCCTTTTATGCCTGTCAACCCACCAATCAACTTGCCGTCTTGGACCGTCCAGTTGACGCATGACTTATCCCTGTCAAACGGGATAAACTCAAGGCCCTCCTTCACAACCTCTCGCAGCAGCCGCTTTCCCTGCCCCTCGTCCTTAGCATGTCGAAGGGACGCCGCAGCAAATTCCAGAGGGAATCTAGACTTAGCAATACAGCACCAAAAACTAAGAAAGGAATAAGATACAGCATGAGAGCGATTAAATGCATAAGCCCCCATAGCGTGGACGTGCTGCCATATTTCCGTTGCTTTTTTCTCCAGTGTGCCATTTTTCTCTGCTCCCTTTTTAAAGTTTTCAAAAAATTGGTCAAACTTCTGCTGGCCCAGCGACTTCCCCATAGCTCGGCGAAGCTGGTTAATTTCCGTCCAAGTTAATTGCCCAATCTCCCGGCAAATCTCCATCACCTGCTCCTGATAAATAACAATTCCAAAAGTAACTTTTGTTATCCTGTCAAAGACTGGATGGACGGGCGCGACTTCTTCCTGTCCTGTCCTCCTCTTGATGTACTGAGATGTTCCACCCGACATCAGTGGTCCTGGACGAGCCAAGGAAGTTATGGCGGATAGGTCCTCAAAGTCGCTGACTTTTATTTGCCTTGCGACGGATTGCAGAGCCTGGCCCTCAAACTGGAAGACCCCCGCAAATTTCCCGTCGTTCAAAATGCGGAAGGCACTTTCGTCTTGCGTTGGGCAGTTCAAAAGGTCCTGCCTCGTCCATCCGACTTGGTCGAGAGTATCCTGCAAGATGGTGAGTGTGCGGAGACCAAGCGCGTCGATTTTCAATAAGTTTAACTTCTCCGCGTCGATTTTGTCAATTTGGGCTGCGCCAGTCTGGGCGGACACTGAGCAAAATTCGCTGACGGGGCTGTCTGTCACAAGTATTCCGGCTGCGTGCGTTCCGCAGTGCCGGGCGTGACCCTCCATTTCAGACGCGACTTTTATTGCTGGATACTTGCCGACTGCCACCTTGCCAACCTCCAAAGTCGAAAAGGTATCCATTATGCACTTGTTAGCCCTCTCGTCGCCGGGGCTGCGCTCTATAATCCCGGCCTTCAAGTCTTGCAACTCCCAGGGCGGGATTGACAGTTCCTTTCCAACCTCCGAGATGACACTCTTGGCCTTATATCTAGAGACGGTGCCGAGGTGCGCGACTTTTTCAGGCCCATATTTTTTTCTCAAATATTCAAAAACCATCTCACGGCGGTCATCCTGAAAGTCGATATCGATGTCCGGCAAGTCGTCCCTCGTCGCATCCACAAATCGCTCAAACATCAGGCCGTGCCTGATAGGGTCAACGTCTGTAATCCCAGTCAAATAACATACTAGGGAGCCAGCGGAGGAGCCTCGCCCTGGGCCGACGAGCATTCTCTCTTTTGCCCAGTCGATCATGTCCGCAATGACAAAAAAGTAGTCCTCAAATTTTTTTGATGATATGGTCTCAAGCTCACGTTTTAGGCGCACACTGTAATCTGCATCCAACGTAATTCCTCGCCTCTTCGCGCCGTCAAGGCAAAGCTCTTTCAATGTCTTTCCAGTCTTAAATTTGACCATTTTAGCTGTCGGCAAGTCAACGTCGCACGCGGCGGCAATCTCGTACGTATTATTGACGGCCTCCTCCGTGCCCCAAGGGACGGCCTCCCGCCAACTCCACTCGTCCAGGATATGCATGGGCGAAGTACGGTCAGTGCGGTTCCTTCCAACTAAAACCTCGTACGCCTTTTTATCTGTCACCCGAGGATAATAGTTGTCACTCGTGGCGACAGTCTTGAAGCCTTTAGCTGTCGCAAATTCTAAGGCCTTCCGAGAACTCATAGGATTGAGTTCAATGTACAAATCGTCTTTTCTGGACAGAGGGATCATTCCCCAGTTCGGGGTTGTGCCGGAAAATATAAAAATATTTTCGCTAACGTCGAACAAATCAGAATAACTGAGGCGAGGAAAATAATAAAAATTCTCTGCGGAGGTGCTCTTCGTAACTAACAGATAAATCTCTTTAAGCCCCGAATTGTTTTTTGCCAGAAAGCACATTGCATTTGATGGCTGACGCGTCCTTTCTGAGGCATCCTCCACAACGGAAATCTCAACTCCAAAAATAGGTTTCTTCCCGGCCTCCGCGCACTTAGCAGCAAATTTAACGTGGCCCCAAGTCCCCGAATCTGTGACCCCTACGGCATCACCAGAGCAAGCGGAGATGACAGTTTCAATTGGACCAAATGCATTTCGGAAAGAATATTCCGTGCGAATTTTTAAGTTAAGCATGGCCCTCTTTCCGAAACCATTTGAAGACCTCAATAAGAGCCTCAACGTCCGCCGTGGCTCGGTGAGCACCCTTATGCACCTCGCCAGTTATCTCCTCGTATAAATCGACGAGTTTTCTCCTCTTGCCCCAAACAGATTGCCCAATTTCAACGGTGCAAATGTGTTTGGGAGGCCAGGGGAACTTCGTCATCTTGTCTAGCCTCTCAAGTTCAAACCTCAAAATTTTTCTGTCGAAAGCGAGGTTGTGGGCGCACATTTCACGCTCACCTAAAAAGAATTCACAAACTTCCGGGAAATGTGCTACGAACGGCTTTTCATCCTTTAGCTGGTCGTCCTTGATGCCTGTGATCTTTGTGATTATTGGGGGCAGTGGCCGCCCCGGATTGCAAAAAAATTCAATCCTGTCAACTTCATTTAAGTCGTCGTCAAGTTTAATGGCGCCAAGCTCAATTATTTGCGGCTGCTGCTCCAAGTCGGAGCCTTCAGCCTTCGGCAGCCCAGTCGTCTCAAGATCGAAAACTATCATCGACACCCTCCAGCATAAACGCATAAACGCCAAGGTCGTGGATAGAATCTTTGTGATGGTCGTCCCAAGAATTGCAGTACCGCGTCATTTTGGTGATCATCATGGTGAGGAGGCCAAATCTCGTCATGCTCTCCTCATCTTGTAAATTTATCCCGTTCGGGAAAAGCACGGCGACAACTTTACCAAATTGCAAGTAAGAGTCTCCGTAGACCTCACCTCTCTGCTGGAAGGTTACGGCGGCTGCGTCAAGGCTTGCTTTTATTAAGCTCTTCACTTCTGCCGTCTTTGTATCCTTTTTCATATGCATCTTCCATTTCTTCGTCAATAATATTTAATCGTTCCATAGCCTCGACGAAGAGTTGCCGCGTCGAGGCGTTGACATCGAATAGGCGGGCAACCTTTTGCCCACCAAATTCTAAGTCGTTTCCAATAATTTTAAATTCCATTGTCAACTTGGAGGCATGTGTGCCCCTCCTCCCTCCAAAATTTTACATTTTCCTCGTCCGACTCCATCGTAAACCATATTTCGGAATCTGTGCGAAAATCATCTTCTTTTGTTAGGAGACGGTCGCAGGGTATATCGTTCATTTCTAGCCAGTCTAAAGTTTCCTGCCTTTGCGTTTTGTCGCGCTCCCTAGAAATAATAACGACGCCTGTCTCTTCGTCTGCAAGTCCCCTCAAAATATTGCAGCGGTCTTCTGTTGGGACGAAGCCGAAATGCTCCTTTTGTGAGTATAAAATCTCCAGTCTTGAAATTATTAACCTCATGGCGTCCCCCGGAATTGACCAAGAATTTTTTTTCGTCTACCTGCGTTCCATGCGTCGTCTGGCTCGTCCCAATTTCCGGCGACGATACCGCAAAAGTTTTGCATTTGCGTCTCGCCTATGACGTGAGCGTCAACGGAGTAGTGCTTCTCAGTTCCCAACTTTGTTGAGGGAGAATACAAGACAGTGTATCTTTCGTGATCGCCATTCTCGTCCTCTATATATTTTAAGTTGTCGGTTAAAGCCTTGAAATATCCCATCTCATACAAAGTGCGGGTGCCGCCCTCGACGGCGACGAATAGACTTGCGTTGAGCATGTCGAGAAAATTTTTTCCAGGTGAAAAATCTTTCCTCCCCTCAGCCGAGACGTATGACATTAGGCCCCCGGCAAACTTATATTTGAAGCCGTATTTTTGGAATTCACTCTCGACGAAAGGGTCTCTTCCGCTTAAATAAATCATCATCTCTACTTCCTTTTGAACATGCTGCTCGTCGCGCATGTTACGTCAATAATTATCGCGGTCGGGTGATTATTGACCTTTATTTTCGACTTAATCATCACGGGACGAAGGTCAACACTTCTGCACTCCTCGATAGCATTGATCACGTCTCCCCGCTGCATCATCGTCATTTGGACATTTTCCATGTCCAAGTTTACGTTTGGGGTAGAGGAGGAGGAGCATCCACCCAACAAAAGAATTACGAAACTTACAATTATCCAAGTCATTTTTATTTCCTTTCTGATTCTTTGAGCACCAGCTCAAACTCATAACCGAGGGCCTCAACAATCGCCTCTAATTTGTAAAACCCTGGGTCTTTAATTTTCTTCCACGGTCGCATCCAATTCCTAACCGTGTTGGGGTGAACGCCGGATCGACGAGACAACTCCTGCCACGAGATGCCCTGCTCGATTCGTATTTCGTCGATGATTTCAATTATCGATTGCTTCACGGCTCAATCACCGCAGTTGGATAGTCCTCGCGGACATCTTCCAAGGTCTCGTATCCCTTCATTGGGATTGATATTTGACCTTGCCCCTCGCACTCGTGGCAGGAGCTGCAACCCTCACTCGGATCAGGCGGATAAACGATGCCGTCTTCGCAGTTGACACATTCGATAATTATTTTCATTTTCTTTCCTTTCTAAAAACTAAAAATAGTATGCGCCACAATTTATAAAAATAAAAGAGTTTTCTTTTGTTGCATATCAACAGCTTATGGATAGTCGTCGATTTTTTCTAAATTTTTACGGCAGGGCGGTATCCAAATTAATTCCGTGCCTTTGCTTTTCCTCCATACAAACCAGCCGTAGCTGGTGGCCGTCGAGGCCTTGGCGTCTAATCTCCCCTTGACCATTGGGACCCTCTCGGAAAATTGCGCGAATTGAGACGGCGGGTTGACGTTAAAAATCCTGTTGTATCTGCCGACACTCTCCAAAAAAACTGTCCTCGCCAAAATTGCGACGCCCTCCGAGGCAACCTCCTTCGCCTCCATTAAAAATTCTTCTGCGAGACGAAAAGGCGGGTTTGTAATTACCCAGTCGAATGAGTTTTTTTGGTACGCCTTGCCTAAAAAATCTTTTACATCACCGAAATTATAGTCGTGAATATCGGACGATACTACGGCTGGAAAGTATTCTTTTAAAACTTTTGACATATACCCTTTATTGCAAGCTGGCTCCAGGACAGTGCCTCCGCCATCGTAATCTAGGACGTGATGCATTAGTGCCCGCGTCGCCCACGGCGGCGTCGGAAAGTCGTCGAGACTGTCTTTAGCCTCGTGACGCTGAGACATCACTGCGTGCGAAATGTTAGATGTCATAGTATCTAAATCCCCTCGGCCTGACGATAAATAGTTTTTCTTTCGCTCGTGTAACTGCGACGTACCACACCCTATTCTCCTCGTCGGAGTGCGAATTCTCCCAGGATTTACGGCTCATGTCCGTCAGCAAAACGACGTTGTCAGCCTCGCCGCCCTTCGACTGATGAATTGTCGAAATTGAAATTTTTGGAGTGTCACCAAACGCCGCACCACTTCGGAGGACTGACCGCAAGTATTCTCTTTCGTCGGCTGCAATGCCTCGCAGCATTGTCATCCAGTCGTGTCGCCTGGCCTCGGATGGCAGCCCGACATCCTCAATTCCGTAGCTATCTTTTTTCTCCAGCTCTACGTTAAAACCAAAAAATTGAGTCATGTTTTTTGCTTCAAACATGGAGATGTCGCCGCCCTTGCGTAACTTTTCCCACGAGACAATCGCCCTCGTCTCGTCCGTCTCCAGAGAATTCTTTCCGCTGTAAAAGTAAGAAAACCCCTGCTGCCGCGCAGCTTGACGAAGACGGTTCAGCATGTACTTTGACCTCGCCAAACACATCCACGTTTTTTGATCAGAGAAGTCGATTTGCTGCTCGTCGGCGACGTAGCTCACCTCGCCCTCGTCGGACTTTGCGGCCCACGGCTTGACGTATCTTTTTTTAATCCTGCTTAAAATTTTTAAGGATAATTTGTGGACGGCCCTCGGCACCCGGTAACTTTGTGGCAAAATTCTTTTGTCGCCTTTTAAACTTAAAAATTTTGCCACGTCTGCCCCCGCCCAACCAAATATAGCTTGGTCGTCGTCACCAGCGATGTAGACCTCCGACGCAGCGGACGAGGCCCTGATCGCCATCTTGTACTGGAGTGACGACAAGTCCTGAGCCTCGTCAAAAATGCACACGTCTACAGGCAAGGCAGTGTCGTACAAACTCAGCATGTCAGTAAAATCTAAAAGGCCGTTTTCCGCCTTGTACTTTTTGAGTGCGCCCGCGAACTGGTTTGCTGCGTGCAAAGTCAAATCGGGAATGTTTTCCATTTCAAACTGACTTTGCACTGTTCGCATTCCAACCCTCGAAAGAGATTCGACGCGGGAGCACTTGTCGCCTAATCCGTCACCCGTGTGAATTGCGAGGTCCTCGTCGTATACCCCCCTAAACTCAATTCCCATCCGCTTCCCCAACTTGCGGAAATGCGACGCCGTCATAACCTCGTCTCTTTGCAGTCTCAGCTCCTTAAAGGCGAGGGAGTGGAGCGTCCGAAAAAAAGGGAAACGGGCCTCCTCCATACCAAATTGGGTCATTGCCCTTTCCCTCGCCTCGTCCGCAGCCTTTCGGGTGAAGGCGAGATAAGCAATTCTCTCTGGCGGGACGCCCCGCGAAATCGCGTCCTCGACAATTTTAAGAAGAGATGTCGTCTTTCCCGTGCCTGGAGGCCCTAAAATTATTTGAACTGTCCTCATTTTTATTTCCTTTCTGAATAACTTGGCTGCCAAACAAAATGTGGTTTGTCCGATTTAAAATCTCTTCGACTACCACAAAATTATCCGGCGAAAAGCTGCCATCCCTGACAAGGTCGTCAACTTTTCTTATGAAATTTAACGCTGCCACTTGCGGAGACGATAAATATCTTTTGTATGCTGCTTCTTCTTCTGTCATCAAAAGTCCTCGGTAATTGCGCTTGGTAGCTCCAAGTCTTCGTCGTCAAAAAATTGAGGGGCTGGAACTGACCAAACTTTAACTGGTTTACTTTTTATTCTAAAGGCCTTTCTGTCGCCGCCCATCGTCCGCAGCCAAGACCATACCTGGTGCTGGCTCGGATATCTAAAGCGGCGCCCCTCCAAATAAATGAATAAATCCTCGCTCCTAAAATATACCTTATCTTCGTCTTGCGAGTGCCAAGGCTTGCCGTTCATCAATTCGTCCCGGTGCCGCGCCTGTACCTTGCCAGTTAAAAATGAATCGAGCATTTTCTCAAATTGCCCCTGCGGCGATGCGTCGTCTGGATCGAGTATAATTTCGACGCTGGACAGCAGCTCATTTATACGCTGCTCCCAACGATTGCCGGGCATCGTCGACGGGCACTTGTTTAATTTTTCAACGCAAATTTTTTGGAGTTGGCGCTGATCCAAAAGTTGCTGCGTCGTAATCTCGATGCGCTCCCCACCGATGTCGATGTACCACCTAACGGATTGACGGTTTTCAGTTTCGTATTTTGTGATTGCGTCAATTTCAATTGCCTGTCCGCCTCCGACGCCGCCGACGCCAAAGTCCCGCTTTACGCATTTTGACTTTTCGCAGTAATTGCAAATCGGAGACTGCTTGCACGTATACGCATAATCTTTTTTGCTGACCGACTTTACGAGCGCATTGACCTCACCCGCAGGTAGTGGGGCGTCAAGCTGGTCATAATTAAATCGCATCAAATCCTCCTGCCAGTCGTCGGGATTTTTCTTGCGGTAATAGACGCCGACGTTAAAAAGAGAGATGTTTCTGCCGCCCTCCGGGAATCCCATCGTCATTATGTGCTGGAGGCAGGGAGGCCCATCCTCAAAATGTTTCGTCAGCTCTGGCTTATATTTTTCCAACTTATCAAAATTTGTTCTTTTCTTCTCAGCAAAGTCCAAAAACTTGGTGAGAGAAAGTTTCTTGCCTTTGTGAATTGCGTACCGGTCAGTGTCGTCGCCGTCCCAATAACACAAATTTATCCAATTTCCACGGTCCATTTCGTTTGCCCTGGAAATTTGTTTCGGAAAAATCTCAACGCCGCCATATCCCAAACCGGCGGCAAATTCGTTTAACTTGGCCACCATGTCGATGGCCGCAATTGCTGGCTCGCAAAATAGATACAAGTGTGCGCCGCCGCTTTTTGAGCGACACATGACGAGCGGCGTATCGCGGATCTTTTTCTCTAACTCCTCCAAAGTATCTTTTAGTTTGACCTCTCCTCGGATGTCGATGTCTATCACGCCAAAGTTGCAGCTATTGTCATCCTTTAGCATGATGACACCAAGTATATATTCTCCGCCCTTTAAGTGGTGAGTAAAATTTTTGACGGTGGCTGGCTCGCTGACGGTGACCGCCCTGCCGCTTACCTTGCCGTCAGCCTCGTGTTTTTGGACGCGATACTGCCCATGCGCTAAAGTATACCCTCGGAAAAGGTTCATGAATCTTTCGACGTTTGTCATCTCTTTCCTTTCTAAAAAATGGGGGAGGTTGCCGCCTCCCCCACTGATTAACTACATAGTGTCAGGGTCTTCGTCAACTTGAACATCAGGAGAAATTTTTACTTCTCCCGCCTTCAGTTGATCCTTAAATTCCCGCGCCGCTAGGTAGATTTCTCGCCCGCTATCCATCTGCTCGATGATCCCCCCTGATTGGGCGTCAAACATTGGCGAGATGCTCCAGCCAAACCAACTCCCTTGGTCATTTTCTTCTGGGACGGTCTGCATTTTGTATGCGTTCCAGAACATTGCCGGAGTGAATTTTTTTGTGTCGTCGGCTGGATGCGGAATTTGCAGCCGGTTGATCATGGAATTCCAGCGTCGAGCCTTTTTGAGCTGGGACTTTGACATACTCAGCATAGCCGGTGAGTAACCGCCGTCGTCGTCTATAACATAGACAAAGTACTCTGCCGTCGGAACGATTTCGTTTCCTTCAAAAGTTAAATACTCTCCCTTGCTCCCTCGACTGCAACCCTCCAAAATCCCGGATTCTGCGCCGTGGTCTCGGACTAGCCCGCCCCGGTCTGGCTGCCATTCAATGTGTGCGCGGCGATAAGAAATTGGGACGATCGTTATTCCCTTCTCACCGTCAAATGCGACGCCCGCCACGTTGTCCAGGATGTGCCCAGGCTCGGCGCCATCAACGTATGCACCGTCTCGCTTATTAACTTGAGTTGACATTTGCTGGAGGATTGAAAGGCGAGGGATCATAAAATCCTCGGCGGTCATATTTTCCATCCCAGCCCCTGCGTCCTCCAACAAAATATCCGCGTCGAAAGTCGCCAGTTGCGTCGTCTTTTTTATCGTCATTTTCTTTGTCATTATTGTTTACCCCTTCTAATTTTGGCTTTTCTGCCGGTGAAAACTTTAAATAAGTCCAACGGAAAAACTTTTCCGTCAGACAGCCGCTCTCGGATAAAAGAATTTAGTGATGCCGGGTGTACGCCGACGCTTCTTTTATAAGTAAATTGTCGTTCTTTTAATTCTCGCGCAAAATTGTTGCATTCCTGGTCCTCTCCTCGTCCGAATTGGACCTCGACTGCCGACTTGATTAAGTCCCCCGCCAAGTTTGCGCGAAGCCACTCGAAGCACTCGATTTGACGGGTCTCTAGCGACATCCTGTCGTCGCCCTTGGCCTTGTCGATTGCGCCTTTTGACGGGACGCTCCCGCTTACCACGTCGGCGACTTCAACCTTGTTGCCGTTCGCCAACGTAAAGTCGCGGACATTTAACTCTTGCATTAACTCAGGTAAGTCGATGCCTGACACGCGAGCCAAGTCTCGCTTTTTCTCTTTTAGAAGCTCCTCAAGTCTCAGAATTTCATCTTCCAAGTCTAGCATTTGTTGAGCTAAGTCTGCCACGGCACCGATCTCATTTGACGAGGGTGCCACATCCTCAAGTAAGTCCACCATTATTTTTCCTTTCTGAGTTCTAACGTAACCGGCATGTACCATCCCTTTCGCCGATCGCGGTCGCCGTCTTCGTTGTTCCTCTCCCACCTCAAAATTCTGACGGTCGGAGACATCTCTCCTGCGATGGCGGCCACTACCATCACGGCGATTGGGTCGCCGCCACCTGGCCAAAGGATGTAGTCTTCTGAGTTGAAGTCCTTCATTTTTCTTCGAGCCTTCTGGATTGATGGGCCAGGCAAAAATTGCGGGTTGTCGTTTTCTTCAAAAACAACTTCTATTGAGCCGTATCGGCTGGCGTCGGATAAGTCGGGCGTCCAGCCAAACTTATTTTTTATTGGTCGATTGACCACGAACACTTTTGACATTTTATTCCTTTCTTAAAAATCTGCTTTTTTTCGCAGAACATGAATACTAGAGCAGAT
>TARA_R110002126_G_scaffold250138_1_pt1 | contig 24099 bp, 21 predicted proteins | sample TARA_R110002126 | Tara Oceans TARA_R110002126 (sample SAMEA4397536) | marine metagenome | biome: Polar Biome; feature: [DCM] deep chlorophyll maximum layer (ENVO:01000326); material: water (ENVO:00002006), including particulate matter (ENVO:01000060) such as... | depth 30 m | reverse complement strand
TGGCGTTTTACTATTAGCTTTACGCGGACGTGGTGGAATTGGTAGCAGGATAAAAGTACCATCTGATGTACGTCCTCAAAGCCACCGGATCTACTGGGTGTTAGCTTAAAAAGCAATATGTACATGTACATTGCAGTTTGGGCGGGTTTTAAAGGGCCATGTACCCCTAAAAATGTACATAAATATCATATGCGGATGTGATGGAATTGGTAGACATGCAGGTTTTAGGTACCTGTGCCGCGAGGCGTAAGAGTTCGAGTCTCTTCATCCGCACCATTCCCAGATTTATTTTTCATACCTAACTCCTTTCAGTAGACTTCCTTTAGGTCTATTCGCTTAATCCTCTTTTTGTGTAGTGCTTTCAGTCAGGCCATCTGTGTAGCTTTATGAGCGCTTCTAAGTAAGCGTACTGCAATCACACCTTAATACCTTGCCCTTATGACACCATCGCCGATGGTCAGCGTTATCGGGTGATTGAGTCGCTGGTGAAAAAGCCTCGCGCCTTCCGCCATGCCCAGTGGCGTGACGACCTGTTACCCAGCGACGATTACCAGCGTATCTGGCAGCATGTCGATGCAGCCTTGAATGCGGACAAGGCCTGCCTTTACGTCGTAAGGCTGCTGCACCTGGCCAAGAAGAGCGACCGCGAAAGCGCCTTGGGGCGTTATGTGCTCGCCGGTATTGATCGCGGCAAACTCCCCAGCCTGCTGGAGTGTGAGGACCTCTTCCTGGGCTTGAATCTGGCCCTGCCGGCTATGGTGATCCATCAGCATGCACTGGCCGACTACCAGGCACTGCTGCGCACAGGAGGCTGCCATGAATGACTTGATGGCCTCCCTGCCGTTGATGCTGAAACACCTGCGCCTGGGCAGCATCAAGGATCACTGGCAACCTCTGGCGGACAAGGCTGTGACGGAACACTGGCGTCCGGAACAGTATCTGAGCGAGCTGTGCGCTCTGGAGCTTGCCTCCCGAGAAGACAAGCGCTTGCAGCGCTATCTGAAAGAAGCCGCGTTACCGCCCGGCAAGCAGTTGGGCAGCTTTAACTTCGGCGTGGTGACCGGGGTGACTAAACCCCACATCAGCCAACTGATTAGCCAGACTGAATGGGTGAAGCGCGGTGACAACCTGTTGCTGTTCGGTGCCAGCGGAATCGGCAAAACCCACCTGGCCAGCAGCATCGGTTACGGCCTGATCGAGGCCGGCATCCGGGTCAAGTTCGTGGCCGCCACGGCGCTGGTCCAAAGCCTGCAACGCGCCAAAGAAGGACTGCGTCTTAGCGATGCTCTCGCCCGTCTCGACAAGTATGACGTGCTCATCATCGACGACCTGGGCTATGTCCGGAAAACCGAGCAGGAAAGCAGTGTGCTGTTCGAGCTGATTGCCCATCGTTACGAACGCCTCAGGCTGGTCATCACATCCAATCAGGACTTCGAGCACTGGGACAAGCTCTTCGAAGACACGATCATGACCGTCGCCGCCATCGACCGGCTGGTCCACCACGCCACCATCCTTCAGTGCATGGGGGAAAGCTACCGGAGGAAAGCCTCACTCACAAAGCAGACCGCGTAGGCTCACAGACAACCGGCCAAGCTAATTGACGCTGGACCGGACAAGATAGTTGACGCTAGATACCCTTGGAGAGGCCACAGGCTGGAGGAATGCGCTCGTGACTCAGACCTGCTTCGTATTTGAGGCGCAAGACCTCGATGATTTGACGCATAGGAATCTTCGCTGCCGGCATCCGCTTTTCCTCGTGGAAAAAAGGAGAGGCTATGCCGGATAAGGTTGAAGAATCCGATGTTGGCCGTTTGGGCTGCCGAGTTTTCAGCACCTGCGCACGGATCTCGCCACCGTCCCTGTTAGGCCATCACCTTCCTAGGCTAGATCGACAGTATCCGCTTGGGATCAAACCCTGTGCTTTCTTCATCTGGATATCCCCTGGGATTACAGACCACTCGGGTTCCGGCTATTTCATAATCCACAGCAGTATGTGAGTGACCGTGCATCCAGAGTGCTACGGTTTCACCGTCCATAAGGTCATCCCAAGAATTTGCATAGGCAGCGTCGAGCATCCCCCCTGCCTGAGAGTTATCTTCCAGTGACCGGAGGCTAGGCGCGTGGTGTGTGATCACGACGGTGGGCCCGTCATGCGGTTTGTCCAAGCTTGCGCGCAGCCAGTCACGGGTCATTCTCGACTGCTTGACCAGGTCAGAGGGTTTGATCCGGCTGTAATTGCCAGTGCGGATTTTGCGGAAATCATTCATCAGGTCCTGGGCATTCCTAGAAGCGGCAGGGGCGCAGCCAGTAGACGCAAAATCAGTCCACATTGTGGCTCCGAGGAATCGGACTCCTTGAATGATGACTTCCTCTCGATCTAGGACATGCACCCGATCATCCTGGCCTGCACGCATTTTTTCTAAAGTGTTCGTGAGGTGCCCACCATAGTATTCATGATTGCCGGGCACATAAATTACCCGGCCCGAAAATGTCCGTTTTGCCCACTCGAGACCACGAGCTTTAACGTCAATGTCTCCCGCCAGTATGGTCACGTCAGCGTCCAGCACTTCCGGCGTGTAAGGTGCAAATTCCAGATGTAAGTCTGAAAGTAAATGAATTCGCATAATCATCTCACCTGAATTGCTCGTGGTTCATTATCAGAAGCGAGTCCGCCCAACAGCATCTCTAATGGTGCGCTTGCGCACGAAGAGCCTAAGACTAGAAATTGCTGAGGATGGACCGCACACAGATGAATAGTATACTGTTCATTTAGTCAGGGAGAAGAAGATATGACTGCGGTGAGCATGAAGCATCAAGGCATGCTCGGCAGAGACAGTCGCACGCCTGCTGTGCCGCCGCCTGACGCGGCCAAGCAACGACTTAAGCCCGGACTAACCTCTCTGAACCTCGCAAGGCATCAAGCGGCGCCAGGGGATCACTTTGAGTAATGCGAGACAGAACGTTCGGTGGGTAATGTACGCAATCGAGGGCCACAACTGACCAAACTTCCAATCTCTAACGGCAATTCCCCGCCTTGCGACACCTCGCCGACGCCGCTTCAGGCTCCGATTTAAAAGGCATCCGATTTTGCGCTGAGATTTGACTGTAACTAGGGCAACCTTGCCGCAAATGGTAACCGTTGTTGTTCCAGTTACCGATGATGGCGCCATTCACTGCTCCTGAAGCAGTGGGGACGGGCAGGCGTGAAGCCGCTGGTTCCTCATTCTCTCAAGAGTTAGGTCTCCACAAAGCCTGGTGTGATTCACCAGCAGCAGTACGTTGCATGAAAAATATAGTCAGCTGCTTGGGTCCCCCTGAACAATTTTTCTTTGATTACGTACTGATTCTTAACCCATACACTTCCATCGCCAAGTGCTTTATCCACGATAGTTGGGCTGAGGTTCTACCCCGATAAGGGGGTCAGTTTTGAACCGTCGTTGACAGTAAAGCTCAAGCTAAAATTTGGTCTCAAGCAAAATGTATAGAACCGGCATCCAAGTAAGGGTAGCTCTCGTGCAGTCAGTATCCCTAAAAAAAGCCGACCGCCTGAACTCAGAATAACGGCCGACTCCCTTAATTCAGCGCGGGCTACTCGACCCATGCCTCCACAACGTCAGATCCGTGCTTCTCTTTCCAGGCTTTCAACGTTTTCTGATTTCCACCCCTGGTTTCGATTACCTCGCCGGTGTGAGGGTTTTTGTATCTCTTGACCTTGCGCGCTTTACGGGCACCCGGAAGCGCTGGGGTATCTTGGGGGGAAAGGATCTGGAGCACTTCCGACATAGTCATATCGTACTTCTCGATCAATGCCTTAATCTCTTCTTCAAATTCGACCTCACGTGCCAGCTTGGAATTCGCCTGCATCTTGCGCTGCTTTTCCTCAAGCTCACTGATTTCTCGTTGTAGGGCCCGATACTGTGCTAGTTGTGACATAAAAACCTCTATCTTGATTACGAATAAAATGAATGGGCGGGCTCAGATTGAGCCTTCGGTAGCGCGTCAATTCCCCTGAAAAAAAGAATGGCCTCAAGCGATATTATTTTACAGTGCCGGACTCCTTTGAGATTGCCAATCAGGATTGAACCGAGCCCGTTTGCAAATTGAATCGTCCTAGTTTTGCAGACACACCCATTGCCTGCTCTCGGCCTCAGGCAGACACGATTGGCGGGTATCGGCCAAAGGCGGCCGTGCTGCCAAGTAAATCTGTACGATGATTCTGTGTACTGAGCGTTTCCCTGTTCCCCCTGATACGATGATACATCGATAACGAAGGCAGGGAGGCGTATGTTCAATCTACTCAAGCTGCTCACTGATAACAGCCTGTCTCTCACCGGCGACATGGAGGAGTGGTTCAAGCAGTATCGACCAGACGCAGCGTGGAACATTTACTCGGACTACTGCGTTGGCAATCCTGAGAAAACGAATGACAGCTTCTCGTTCGTTATCACGCTCAAGCATGACACTGACAAGAATTTTTCAGAGTACATTGCGAACGTAGCGCCCAAGGACCTTAAGAGGACCCGGCAGGCTTCGGAGGGTCTGATTTCCTATCTGAACTGCCCTGTGGCTTTCAGCGTGTCATTCATCGTTGAGCGAGAGTCAAAGCTTCTTCGGGACTTCATCACTGACGATAACATTCACGGGTTCTGCACAGGGATGCGTGAGCTTATTGCGTCATGGTCTGCTGAGCCTAATGTCGACAAAGTCTATTGGCAGCGAATTGATAAGGCGCTTGAAGCCTTTGTGCTTGATGTGAAACGCAAGAACTTCAATGCGAAACTGGCAAGACAAGTGTTACTGACGTCGACTTTCGCCGCATTCATTTTCTTAACGCTGAATAAGCTAAAGGAGCCGGCCTACATCCGGTGGATCACTGATCGAGATGCGATGTTTGAGAAGTATAATGAAGTAGCTTTTGATATCGCATTTACTTTGTTCCTTGTCGCGCGCTCTTATTCAGGAGAAATAAAAGACCCTAATAAGCCTAAATACATATTCGCTTATCCTTTTATGGACGGAAAGACCGACTACTCGGAGCACGTCCGCCTTCCGGATTACCTTGCTGGGCTCTGCGCTGATATAAAACTCCCCTCTATGGAGTTTAGCCATGCTAAGTTCGAGCAGATTTTTGGTGACACTGTTATAAACTCGACGAATAACGTTATCGTCCAGATGCTGGGCAGCTCAGAAAAAATTACAGCGAGGCGCCTCGTATTTAAGAGCTAAATTTTGACGGAATTTGTATTACTAAATGGGAATCAAGAATTGCTTGAGACTCTTGGTGTTTGGTAAGACTGGGAATTGGTTTAAACCGTTCGCTTCGCTCACTGGGGCGAGCTAAAGGTCACCCCCTTAACCAGACGTTAAATCAGGCGTTAAATTTTTCGTAGGATAGTTGAATGAAGCACTGGACAGAGCCGAACGGAATATTTCTTATTCAAATCCCGACAGAGTGGCGATACGTTAATCCTGTTGTGGAAGGCGAAAAGGAAGAGTCTCCATACAGCTTTCAGCCCTATGAAAACGTTAATGGATGCTTTCAAATTAGCTGTTACCCACTTGAAACGCTAGCGCCTAAACTTGCAAAAAAGTATCCGGGTGGCGTGCCAAACCTTAAATGGCGACCTTCTAGGATGGATGATTCAGAGTTCTGTACTCATGTGTTTTTCGGCGCGCTAGCAGATCAGGCTTTGATCGGTAAATATATTTATAATGCGAATCTTGAGAGTGATGAACGAATAAATGAAGAGCTCCGCTTGGTTGATAATGTTTTAAAATCCTTGGTGATTGTCCCTCCGCCTGATAGAAAGCTCGCTTCCGATATGGAAAAGTTTGACCGATTTCAAGCGGCTCTGGCTGCGTCGTACGATCTTTTGGATAATGCGATAGAATCCGACTCCTTTATCGAAGCAATTGCAGTTTCTGCCAACCAGATCGATGCTTTTCTCAGGTTAAGCATAGTCATCGCCATCCAACTTAGGAACGAGACGGACGAAGTTCCACTAAAATACCTATTTCAGGCAGAGAATGAACGAGGCTTAATGGAGCGAACAATATATGATGACGCTCTTAAATATAATGTAATCAAAGACGTTGACCATGAAGAGCTTAATTCTCTTTATAAATTAAGGAATCGTGTGATACACAGATACATCATATCTGATATAAAGACCCGTGACCTGCCTAGCATTGCTGTCAAATATTTCGAGGCGTCTGAGAAAGCGCGACTGATATTGAGAGACTTTGAGAACCTGCAAAAGGGCAGTCAATATGGCGTTTACGGCAAGAAATTCACGAAATTTTCCGAGCCTGATGATGAGACAACAAAACGATTATTTGCTGATGTTAACGACAAGCATCTTATTCGCAAATTCGCCAGGAAAATCAAAGATAACTGAGTCTAACAAATACAGCCGATGGCCGATCTTGACGTCAAGCCCCTACTTCTAGCGTTATTGGGCTCTAATTTAAATGCTCAAAATTCCATTGAATCGATTTCTCCTTCGTTCCACGACAAACCGCCCCATGGACTCATACTTAAGGTGGCCGAGCAAGTGGAGACAGTAAATGCCCCTATTGGCCAGTGGCAGCCGAAATCGGGAGGCATCTTACGGCCCCAAAAGCAGATGTCCCTGAGTTCACCTAATTGGCCAAAATGCTAGCGAAGTCATAGAGATGGACTGTGACCAACTACTTTAAAAGATTTGAGATAGAAGCGGCTCAGAAGCCCTCATGTTTTGAGGCGACGAGTAATCCAGGTAACAGCTCGAAAAATATAGTGACTTAATGTCAAAATGCTAAATACAGCGACTACTGACGCAGCTATCCCGACCAGCTTGCCGATCTCATCGTTGGAAAAAGTGATACCGTAGACATTTGCAAGCGGCTGCATTAGTTCTGGCGATAGAGTGGCGGATGCAATAATTCCAAAGATAATCGTGATTCTGCGCATATAAGATTCCGACTGAATTTTCTCATCTAGCTCAAGTGCCTTACGAACAGTCTCTACCTTTTTATGTAAAAGCTTCATAATTGTAGAAAAGTGATTGCCGCGCCGGATCTCATTTAGGTACTCAGCTATTTCCCCATACTTGTGGGCGGAAAGAAGTGATTCTTCAAGTCTTAGAATCTCCAGCTCTATTTTTGCCACGTCAATTGCTGTCTTGCTATTATCCAGCTTTAGCGAGGTGTATGAGTAATATATTTGAAGAAAGTGTGATGCCTCGTTTAGCACCTGAACATCCGCAACCAAATTGTTGAAGGTGTAGGAGTGATTTTGGTCAATGAAAGATTCCAGTTGAGCGGATGATAGAACTAGTGATACCGCCTCAGAATAGAAACTATTAAAATCTTCAAAAGCCCGCATGTCGCTGTAACTCGAGGAGGAGCATACGGCAACGCCATTGACATGCACGCGATTCATCACGCTGTTAACTAGATGCTTATGTGATTCCCAGTTTTCAGTTGAGCTGTTTTTCTGCCTTGTGTGGGACTTGATGAAAATGATGGGCTTGGCGCACCAATATGCACCCACCGATTCGTCGCGGTGTTTCATACCAATCCAATTAATACGAGTTCTAAGTACTCCCGAAGCTGCCGCCCGCCCGACCATCGCAAGAAGATTTCGCGAAACATCTGTAAGAGAGAGCTTGTCATTACTAACTAACTCATAAAAACTTATATTCTCATTTAGAAAGTCTATTTCTTCAGGCGAGTCGAGCGCAGACTTAATCGCAGCTTTTAATGCTTTTCTTTGTCTGATCCTCTCTTGCAGAGGCATCTGTGATACTTGGCATTCGATGCAAGCCAAGAGTAGCGTTTTTTCACACAAAATCGAACTGATATTACGCTGCGACCTGTTTACATCCTTGAAAATGACCTCTCGTACAGAAGCATTTTCAAAGCCCAAGATGGGTGATAGAGACAAACTGATCGTACCGCCGTCATAAATTCGAAAATACGGGAGAAACATCTCGTGCTCTTCGTTGCCTTCCATTTTTATGGCGATTGGTCGCATGAAAATTCGAGCGCTTTCTGCCGGAAAACCGAAAGCTGCATTAAATAATTTTTTATCCGACAGGAACAAGTTGAAAGCAACGGACAGCGAGTAAACGTTATAGTCACCTGGGTTAGTGGTTAAAAATCTATCGTGCCCGTTGACCGACATACCTAAGCCAGAAATTGTAGTATCGATACTAAGTAATTCAGACTTCAATATACTGTTTTCTTCAAAATATATCCGCCCTCGGCTATCCAAGGCGAATGCAAATGCTTTTGAGGTTACAAGCGTTTCACAGATTCTTGTAATATGCGCGAAACCATTAGTTTTCGACGAGCACAAGAAAGAAGCCTCTCCTGTATATGTATCCTCCTGCGTGGCTTCATTTCCGCTCCCTTTTTCTGCGCCTGAGAAAGATGCTTCCATCAGTTAATATCCTTTGCTGCTCATGAACAGATTTGGGTCGTTAAGGGTTGGAGCTTACGAGGGTTAGTCTGATGTATCCTTCCCGTGAATGACAGCTTTTGGCCGATCTCCGCCTGTCACGCTAGGCATCGAGAACTGCTCTCAGCCTGTCGCACCCAATAAGAGCGCGGATGGCGGGCAAAGGGCCATTTCCTAGTCTATAAATAAAGACCCCAGAACAGGAGTTTCATCATGAGCAAACCCCAAGACCGCACCATTTCCCAACGTCCAGATGGAACGTGGGAAAACAAGCGCAACGATTCAGACCGAGCCTCAAGCGTCCACGATACTCAGGCAGAGGCGCAGAAAGCCGCGCGCGCGATGCTGCAAAACCAAGGTGGTGGTGAAATGACTACCAAGGGGCGCGACGGAGAGTTCAGGGCAAAAGACACCATCAAGCCCGGCAATGACCCTCGTGACGTAAAAGGTTGAATTCCGCTAACTTCGAGTTCGCGCCTATGTCCGAGGTAGAAATGCTTGGCATGACGTCGACGCACGAGGCGTGATTCGCGTAGGGCGGTTAAAGCCTGCGAATGAGCGGCGGCACCGCATTCGCGTACCCCTACGATGACTGGCTGGACTTGCACCAAAGCAAACGGTGGCGACAAGCAAAATTCGGCCAAAAGCGGTCACTTGGTTTCTTTGTGCAACAGGGTTGATTCAGTCACTGGTAAAGTTGAAAAACTGCACGCAGCGAGCCTGATGGGTATCCAGAAAGCCCAAGAGAATTCAATTCTAAGGCTATACCGTGATTATGATATTCGATGTGTCATCATTGCGCTCATAGAACAGGTAATGATCGTCAATTAAAGCGGTGAATCACACCGGGTTTCGTGGAGGCCTCATTCTCTCAAGAGTTGAGGCCTCCACGAAACCCGGTGTGATTCAACCTGCCCTTAAGCCTTTTCATTAGAAGGTGAACGGTCTTTGTCAATTTCCATTAATTCCTCCTGCACCCTACGCAACAAATCTTCTGGTTTTGTGCCGTCGTCGACATTCAGATAGGTCGCCGCAAGGACCGTCACAGGATGCACTCGGAGTACCGATGCAATGGCATCGAGCTTTTCTACCGTGGGGCTGTAGATCCCTCGCTCAAGCGTACTCAGGTACGTCCTGCTGCTGATTTGAGAAAAGTCTTCCTGAGTCAATTTTTTCTGGGTGCGAATCCGCCGGAGCGATTCCCCTAAAGCCATTTTGAGATCCATAAGCCTATTTCGTGAAGGTGCTTATGGGTTATCTGGCCACGACGAGTAGTATACTGCTACAATGTATACTGTTCATTGAAATGAAAAAAAGGAACTCTCATGCTTTTATCGCAAAAGCGGCAGGGAGTGTGGGACTGCCACATCGGCTCGAGCGGGCTGGGTAGCTGGTGCTTCGTCAATTATGATCTGTGCACGCCCTGGCTCCACATCACTCTCGTTGAATCTGCCAACAGTCAAGGACAAGCTTTGCTAACAAATGACGTAGTTCTTGTGAAGCAGCTACTGGAGCAGGTTGCCGAAGGCTTAAAAATCAGGTCATTCCAAGCGGTTTTCCCAAGCAATTTTCCTGACAATAAAGGTTGGGGTATCGCCGAGATCGATCAGATGACTGAAAGCAAGACTAGAAAAGGAGAAATATTTCACACATTTCATACTCGATTCGGATCGCACCGTATCGGGGGGCCTGAACGCGTTAAAGCTATCGACGTGCTCCCGAGAGACACTGTCGTCTTGTACGAAAACAAGCGTCCAATCGAACCAAAATTGTATTACGGGAGGTAGGAATGAATCGCCTCGATTCACTCTATGAGCTAATTCACGGGCCTGGCTTACCTGAAGAGGGGCGGGAAATGTCAGACGATGAAGCCGTCGCATTCGTTCGGAGCCGATACCCAGATGCCGGTTACTGCTTGGTCAGAGATTGGATCTGGATCGACCTCGACATGCCCGCTGCTCAGCTTACTGTGCTGGAAAAACAGCGCCGCAAACCGGTTGTTCTCTACGCTCATACCGTTATTTTTGACAGTGCGAGGCGCTGGGACATCGGAGATTTTGTGCGGACCTCACCTTTAACTACATTTAGCGACGGCTTTCTTTTTCACACCTGGAATTCAGTCTACGTCCTGCTTGGTAACGGTCTAAAAAAGACCGCATCGTTGGAGACTGTGGGAAACATTGTTTAGAGTTACTTTTTTAAGTGCTTGACAAGCTTGTATTTGAGATTAAATGGTGGCGGTTCTACCCCATGCCGATGGCACTGTGGTTGTGGAGCGGCCTGCCGGGTCATCAATGCGTGACCTTGGAGCTTCGACACGGTCGCGAGCTTCCCACGATACGCCTTGTGTCGATATCTTAAGACCCCAGCCAGCGGTTACTACGCTTCGATATATCGCCCCCAGCCCAGCAGGGCGACGGCTAACCAAAATCTGTTGTCGCGAGTCAGGGAGATTCACGGTGACAGCAGCGACATCAATGGTGAATCGCACCGGAGGCCGAGTCATTGATTTGACAGATTTGTTAAAACCTTATTCCAGCGCCGGAGTGATAACTCAAAGTTGACTGTCAAGCCTCGGCGTGCTGATTGTCAATGACTCGACGTCAGATCTGTCAACCTCGTGCTCAAAAAGTGTCAATCCACTTCCTGACTCATCAAGGCTGAGGGCCAAAGGTTGACAGGCCATTGACAGTCAACCGGAGTCTTCAGAAAGTGGCCTGAGTTCAATTATCGCAAGAGGTGCCGAGGCGTCAATCATCAGAATTGATTATGATGCTCTGACCATATCTAAAACTTACCTTGACAATAGTAATAATAGTAGTAGAACAACTACTATTATTACTATTTTGGAGAAGTTTCTATGGAAACCAAGCCTGATGTCCGTGCCCGTATCATTGCTGCTGCTGACAAGCTGTATCAGGAGGGCGAGAAAAGCGCGCTCCCGAAGGTTGAGGAGGTACGCCGTGCCGCCCGTGCTAGCATGGGAGACACTAGTGCAGTCATGAAGGAATGGCGGCGCCAACGCATCTCCCAAGTAACCCCCGCTGTCGTAACTATCCCGGAACCGGTATTGCGGGCGCATAACAACGCGTTGGCAGCACTTTGGCGGCAGGCTCAGGAGCTTGCTAACGAAGCCTTACTTGCAGTCCAGTCCTCATGGGATGTCGAGCGGCAAGAGTTGGATGTATTGCGAGAAGAGGTCGCTTCTGCATACGAAACCCAAGCTGCTGAACTGGAAAAAATTACAGCTGAACTGGCGGCAGCAGGACAGTATGGGCAAGAAATGGCTCAAAAACTTGTTACAGCCAACGGTCGAGCTGATCGTTTCGAGACCCGTGTGGGAGGCCTTGAGGTGCGTGTAGCTGAGGTGCGTGAAGAGCTGGATGCAGCCCGTAAAGAGGCTGGAGATGCTAAAGGGGAGTCAGCGGAGTTACGTGGAAGACTAGCTGCTGCGCTAGAGCAAAACTCAACACTGATGGCGGCTCTCCAAAACAAATAGTTGAGGTCGGATTTGCAGAGCTTTTGTTCTGCTTCGCCCTTGATAGAGGGCTGGGCGCATTTGTAGGACCTTTATCGCCATCCAAACGGTATAGTCTTTACTGTGTGCTTAAAAGCCAATCACCCCGCTGCCCGATAAGAAAAGGGAAAGTCGTTAAGGAGTAGACGTGCCCAACTGGATAATAGACAACCGGACAGCCAAGCTGGTGTCGGTGCTGAAGGAGCAGTTGCAGTCAGGTACGGACGTGTCGCTGATGCTGAAAAACCTGAGCTTGTCTGGATTTGCATCGCTCTATGATCAACTCAAGAGCAACAAGGCTCGGCTGCTGCTAGGTATGGACGACACTCCTCTGACCAAGCGACTGGCCTGTGAACCGGGTGAGGAAAAACTGCTGCACCAGCTTGACCAGAAAGAGTTGGCGGCAGCTCTGCGCAAATGGTTGCAGAGCAATGTCAGTGCCAAAGGGGTTCCCAGTAGCCGCTTAGCGCAGAACCTGTATCACTTGAACAAAGCCAATGGCGAGCAAGCCTTTATCCAGGGCTCATCCGATCTGACCGCAGCGGGTTTGGGTCTGATATTCAGCGACCGCATGGATATGAGTATGGGCAGTACGGATGCGGCTCAAGCTGGAGCGATGCGACAGTGGTTCGATCAGCACTGGCAGGATACAAGCGCGAGGAAGATCGAGCATGAGCTGCATCAGGCGGTGGAATTTTTGGCAGCAGACCAGTCACCAGAGCTGATTTATTTTCTGGTCTTATACAGGCTCTTCCAAGGACTTCTTAACGAAATTGACGAAGATGCCATTGTTAAAAGCAAAACAGGCATCAAAGAGAAGGATATCTGGAAAAAACTGTATCCGTTCCAGAAGGATGGTGTGCTGGGGGTGATCGACAAGCTGGAGCGCTACAACGGCTGCATTCTCGCCGACTCAGTGGGTTTGGGAAAAACCTTTGAGGCGTTGGCGGTCATCAAGTATTACGAGCTGCGCAACGCTAGGGTGTTGGTATTGGCGCCTAAAAAGCTGCGCGAAAACTGGACGCTGTATACCCAGAACGACAAGCGTAACATCCTCAGCAGAGACAAGTTCAGCTACAACGTCCTCAATCATACTGACCTGACTCGCAGCACCGGCATGTCAGGGGATATCAATTTGGCCAGCATCAACTGGGGCAACTACGACTTAGTCGTGATTGACGAATCACACAACTTTCGCAACGCCAGTATCGCCGGAGAGCGACACACTCGTTACTCGCGCATGATGGATGACATCATCCGCTCCGGGGTCAAAACCAAAGTGCTGATGCTCTCGGCCACGCCGGTCAACAACCGCCTGAACGACCTGAAGAACCAGATTTTTTTTGTCACCGAAGGGGATGACCACGCCCTGGAGCAGCATGGCATTGCTGACATCTCCAACACCCTGAAGCAAGCCCAGACCCGTTTCAATGAATGGCTCAAACGACCAGTTGAAACCCGCACCATGGAACAGCTGATCAATAGCCTGAATTTCGGCTACTTCAAGATTCTGGATCTGCTGACTATTGCCCGTTCCCGAAAACACATCGAGAAATACTACAATCTTGAAGATATCGGTCAGTTCCCGAAACGACTCAAACCCATCAATATCAAGGCGGATTTTGATACCCAGGACGAGTTTCCGTCGCTCAAGGAAATCAACAACATCATTGAGCGCTTGAACATGAGCACCTTTGCTCCGCTCAAGTATGTGCTGATGGAGAAGCGCGCCGACTATGAGGCCAAATATGATACTAAGCTCAAAGATGGCCAGTCGGTATTTAGTCAGCTGGATCGTGAAAAAAGCCTGATTGGTCTGATCAAGGTTAACCTTCTGAAGCGGCTGGAAAGCTCGGTTCATTCTTTCCGGCTCACTGCTGAGCGTCTCCTTGCTAATATTGAAGTGCTTATCAGCAAGCTGGAAGATCACAGCAGTAGCGAGCTGGAAAGCCTGGATATTCTAGAAGCGGATATCGACTCCCCGGAGCTGGAAGCGTTGCTCGTTGGCAGCAAGGTGAAGGTGCTGATACAGGATATGGATCAGGCTCGCTGGTTGTATGACCTGCAAGAGGACCGCCGGTACCTAATCCAGTTGGTCAATGCCGCCAAGAATGTAACCCCTCAACGCGACCAGAAACTGGCCCTGCTCAAGAAGCAAATCGAAGGCAAGCTGAACACCCCGCTCAACCCCGGTAACCGCAAGGTCATTGTCTTCACGGCTTTTGCCGATACAGCCCAGTACCTCTATCACCAGTTGGCAGACTGGGGTGTACAGAAACATGGGGTGTACAGTGCACTTATAGAGGGGAGTGGCAGAAACAGGGCCAATAACCCCCAGGTGCGCACGGAGTTCAACGAATTACTCACTGCTTTTTCACCCACGTCCAAGGAACGCGCCAAAACCGGCCTATCAGACGACGCCAATATTGACCTGCTGTTTGCCACTGACTGCATCAGTGAAGGTCAGAACCTGCAAGATGCCGACTACCTGATCAATTATGATATTCACTGGAACCCGGTACGCATCATCCAGCGTTTTGGCCGCATTGATCGCCTTGGCTCCGTTAACAGCCAGATTCAGCTGGTCAACTTCTGGCCCAATATCGAACTGGACGAATACATTGATCTGGAGGCCCGTGTCAGTGGCCGCATGGTGCTGCTGGATGTGTCGGCCACCGGTGAGGAAAATCTGATTGATGCCGACAACGAAGGTCGTATGCGCGACCTGGAATACCGCCGTAAGCAGATGACAGAGCTACAGGACAACGTACTGGATCTGGAAGATATATCCGGTGGCCTATCCATCACTGACCTCACTCTCAGTGATTTTAAGATGGATCTGGGCAATTACATGAAAGAGCACCAGGATCTGCTTGAGACTTGCCCAAATGGGTTATATAGCGTGGTTAAGCTCGATAGCGCGCTTCAGCAGAACGGCATCGAGCCGGGAGTGGTCTTCTGCCTGAAAAGTCTGGACAGAGCCCAGAACAGCTTGCAGGAGCCCCACGCACTCTTTCCCTTTTACCTGGTACAGGTAGGTGAAGACAGCAACGTGACCTTGCCTTACAACCAGGCAAAAAAAGTGTTGGATGTATTCAAGCGCCAGTCTCTTGGTCGTAGGGAGCCGGATACAGTGCAGTTCGCTCACGTAGGCAGTAGCCAGCAATACCGCAGGCAGCTGCAAGCCGCTATTGCACACCTGCAAGGCCAGCAGCAGGAGCAAGGCATCAACAGCCTGTTTAGCCGTGGTGGCACCAGTCTCGCCCAGAGTGGAACCAGTGGGGAGTTCGAAGTAATCGCCTATCTGATCATCCAGGATGAACCATGATGTTACTGGAGGCTTTACAGCTGCCCGATGCCTGCCTAGTTCAGCAGAAAATACCCAAAAAGGCCATTGCCGCCAATTCCAAAAGCAGCGCGGCAGCGGCCCGCCTGCTCCAAGATAGCGTGGATAGCATCCAGTTGCTTGGCCATATCACGCCCAACAACAGCAATATCGCCGCCTATAACGATGGTGAGCACGAATATCTAGAAATCCTGTACATCAGTCTAAAACTAAAAAAAAGGGCGATGGTCAGCGCAGCCCAACTCAAAAGCTTGCATCAACTACTGCACCAGAGCATTGCCTACCCGCTTATCCTGGAAATCAGCGGCCAAGAGGGCTCACAATGGTCGCTGGCGGAGAAAACCATCAACCAGGCACGTCCGGAACATGAGCAGCTGGTTATCCAGGAGCTGCTAGTCAGTGACTGGCAAAGCGACGATAGTAGCCCTTTACAACATCAGTTCCATCAGTCACTTAGCTTTGTACGGCAGGATTACAGCCACCTGATGGCCCTCTACCAGAGCTTGCTGGGTTGTTTCTTCCGTTACCTCACCGCAGCCAGTCTCGGGCAAGCAGCACTCCGGATAGCCGAAGGCGGGGACACAGTGGATGGGCCTGGCCTGCAACAGCAGCGTGAGCAGCTACATAAAATTCAGGACTTGCAAGGAAAAATCATTGCATTAAAAAGCAGGCGCGAGGCCTGTAGCCAGTTTAATGAAAAAGTCGAGCTGAACGTACAGTTGCAAAGATTGCAATTACAGCTCAAAAGGATCTGTTCTGAAGTAAACGTAGGGATGCACAATGAAAGCCAATGAAACTCGCGTAGAAGATTTTCTCTCAAACAACAAGACGCAATTTGTTATTCCAGTTTATCAGAGAAATTATGATTGGAACGAGGCCCAATGCCGACAGCTGATGGAAGATGTTTTTACAGCAGGTGCTGACAAAAATATCCAGGCACATTTTATTGGTAGCATTGTGTACATACACGACGATGTGTATACCTCGTCGCGCATGAAGGAGCTGGTTGTCATTGATGGGCAGCAAAGGCTGACCACCTTAACGTTGATTTATCTAGTGATGTACAAGCTTGCTCAGGAAATGGAAGACCCAGGTTTGGAACAAGAGATAAACGAAACCTACCTAATCAATAAATTTGCCAGTGAAGACGAAAAGCTCAAGCTGAAGCCCGCCGAGAATAACGCCGCTGCTTTCAAGTTTCTGATGCGTAGTCATGGAAACGAGCAGTTTCCCGGCTATTCGCGTGTTATTGCCAACTACGAGTTTTTTAGATCCCGGATAACTCCTGATAATTATGAGAATGTTTTGAACGGCCTTTCAAAGCTGATGTTTGTTGAAATATCTCTGGATAGGGGCAAGGATGATCCGCAGAGAATTTTTGAAAGTCTTAATTCTACTGGCTTGGAGCTTTCACAGGCTGACTTGATTCGAAACTATATTCTGATGGGCCTGAAACCCAAGGACCAGGAACGGATTTACCAAGACTACTGGTCTGTTATTGAAGCCCAGGCCAAGCATGAAGAAAGTAATCAAATACTGGTGTCGGAATTTATACGGGATTACCTTACTCTGAAAAATAAGAAAATCCCCAATAAGGGCAAGGTCTACGAAGCTTTCAAAGAAAAATATCCGACTACTGATGTCGGTGCGCTTGAGCAGTCGTTGGCCGACATTAAAAATATGGTAGTTCATTATCATAAGCTGAACAATCCAAATAAAGTGATCGATGTAGGAATCAGGCGGCAGCTAGAATATATTAAGCGACTTGAGATAAATGTTGCTTATCCTTTTCTGATGCAGGTTTATGACGATTACAGCCAAAAAATAATCGACAAAGATACATTTATTAAAGTTCTTGAGTTGGTGCAAAATTTCACTTGGCGTAGATTTATTCTAGGGCTGCCAACCAACGCCCTGAATAAGATCTTCATGAGCCTATATGAGAAAGTGGAGCCTAAAAATTATCTGTACTCTTTGCAGAAATGGTTGTTGCAGCGACAAGGGGTGCAAAGATTCCCTTCAAACAATGAAGTATTCGATGCGCTGCGTATCAAGGATCTGTATAACATAAAAACCAAGAACAGGCTGTACTTGCTGGAAAGGCTAGAGAACCACAATAACAATGAATATGTTCAAGTAGATCAGAGTGAGAAGATAACCACGGAACATATATTTCCGCAAAACCCCGACCCGAAATGGAAGATTGAACTGGGCGAGGAAGAGTACAAGAGAATTCGTGATAGCTATTTAAATACGCTGGCCAATCTGACACTTTCTGGCAATAATGGAAGGTTGGGGAATAAGAGCTATATTGAGAAGCGGGACTTGCCTGGTGGTGGCTATAAGGATAGCCGGCTATGGCTGAACAGGTTTTTAGGCGATCAGAGCGGTTGGGACGCTGACCGGCTTGAAAAGCGATTTGAGTCTCTGACAGAGAGGTTCTTCCAGGTCTGGAGCTACCCTGACATCGGAGAGGCTATTTCGGCAGAGCCGGCCACGGAAGTAAGCATATTCGAGGCAGAAGACCCAAAACATAAAAAACTTGAATACGCCATATTTCTTGACAGCAAAATGGAAGTTACGCAGGTATCCAGGTTGTATATTAATATTATCGGGGAGCTTTTTAACCTAACCCCGGATCTGTTTTATAGTACTGACCTGGGTGGCCGTGTCGGTCTATCGCACGGTGAAGAGCAAGCAAAGAAACTTAGACAGGCTGCTAATATTAAAGAAAATTATTATATCGAGACGAATTTAGATAATGTCGGCAAGTTTGAGCGTATTAAGCATGCTCTTTCAGTTTTTGACTTGGAAGACGAGCTCACCATTAAATATGCCGCCGACTGAAATGAATGCACATAAAGAGTCTTTGCCATGAGTGACAAGCAACCTATTCCTGTACCATCCTCTAGTATGAACTTGACCGAGAACAGTCTGGAGCAGTTGAAAGCACTTTTCCCTAATGTGTTTGCCGAGGGTAAAGTGGATTTCGAAGCGCTGAAAGCTGAGTTGGGCGAGCATGTTGAAACGCATGGTCAACGTTATCAGTTTGCCTGGGCTGGTAAGGATCAGGCCAAGCGTATTGCCACTACACCAAGCCTTGGCACTTTGCGACCTGCACAAAAAGAGTCCGTCAATTGGGATGTAACTGAAAACCTGTATATCGAAGGCGATAACCTAGAAGTACTCAAGCTATTGCAGAAAAGCTATTTTAGTAAGGTAAGGGTGATCTACATCGACCCGCCGTACAATACAGGTAAAGATTTTGTCTATAAAGATAGCTTTAAAGATAATTTGGCCAATTATCAGCGCCTGACCGGTCAGCGAGATGAAGAAGGGAATCCGCTGACGAACAATCCTGACAGCTCTGGCCGTTATCATTCCAACTGGCTTAGCATGATGTATCCGCGCCTGAAGCTGGCTCGTAATTTGTTGCGAAATGACGGGGTGATCTTTATATCAATTGATGATAATGAAATACATAATTTACGGAAGGTATGCGATGAGATTTTTGGAGACGGTAACTTTATCGGCTTGATATGCTGGAAAAATGCAACTGACAACAACCCTACTAGAATTGCTATAGAGCATGAGTATGTTGTTGCTTACGCAAAAAATATCAACCACTGCCTTCCTGTGTGGAAGTCACAAGAATCTGATGCTAAAGACGTACTTGTGGATATCGGTTCCGAGCTGAACAGGCGAGGGTTGTCTGATTCAGAGCTTCAAGAAGAATATACAAAATGGTTTAGAGAAAATAAGAATTTCCTCGGAAAGCTCGATAGATATAAATATATCGATAAAGGGGGTGTCTATACTGGGAGTCAAAGCGTACACAACCCAGGTAAAGAAGGGTACAGGTATGATGTTATACACCCCGTTACGCGTCAGTCGTGTAAAGAGCCGTTGATGGGGTACAGGTTCCCAGAAGAAACAATGAAAGATTTGATCGGAAAAGGCTTGATTCTATATGGTGATGACCATAACAAAATTATTGAGTTGAAGGTATACGCAGAGTCGTACCAGGAAAAGCTGTCAAGCGTAATTGAGCTTGATGGCCGCATTGGAGCTTATGACCTGCGGGGATTGTTTCCAGAAAATAGGACTGTTTTTACAAACCCGAAGCCTGTTTCTTTTTTACGTCATCTTCTATCCTATTTATTAGCGGATGATGATTTAGTGTTAGATTTTTTCTCCGGTTCATGCTCGAGTGCGCATGCCGTAATGGAACAGAACGCCGAAGACGGTGGTCACCGTCAATTTATTATGGTGCAAATTCCCGAATTAACTCCTGAAGATTCGGAAGTCCACAAAGCAGGCTACGCCACCATCGCCGAAATCGGCAAGGAACGCATTCGGCGTGCCGCCAATAAAATCCGTGAAGAACATCCGGATACCGAGGCTGATCTTGGCTTTAAAGTACTTAAGCTTGACAGTTCCAACATCAAGAAATGGCTGCCGGATTATGACAATCTGGAGCAGGATCTGCTGGGTGCGGTAAACAATATTCTCGATGGCCGTAGCAGCGAAGATTTGTTGTACGAAGTGCTGATCAAATACGGCTTGCCGTTGACCCTCCCGGTGGAAACGCTGCAAGTGTCGGGTCACACCGTCTACAACGTTGCTGGAGGCTCTCTAGTCGCTTGCTTTGACGAGGGTATTGCCCTAGATGCGGTCCAAGCCATTATTGGCTTGGGCACCGCTGATATGCCCATTTTGAGGATTGTCTTCCGAGACACTAGTTTTGCAGATGACATCGTCAAAACCAACGCTATCCAGCGCTTTAAGCAAGCCGGTATTAATGATGTGTTGAGCATTTAAGGGGCGGATGATGAAACTCAAATTCGACCAGAACCTTCCGCACCAGAGAGCGGCATGGGAAGCAGTGGTAGCACTGTTTAACGGTCAGGAAAATTGCTTCACCCCCTTTACCATGCCGCAGGCAGCGGATTGGGGGCAGAGCGGACAGGGTGCGCTGGGCTTGACGGTAGCACCTCAGGGTACTGCCAACCGGCTGGTGTTGACCGAAGAAGAGCTTCTGCACAACCTTAAGCAGGTGCAGCTCCGGCACGGCCTGAAGCCCGCCACGAGCGTGGACAAGAGCGACCTGCATTACACCGTGGAGATGGAAACCGGTACCGGCAAGACCTATGTCTACCTGCGCTCCATTTATGAGCTCTACCAAGCTTATGGGATGACAAAGTTCATCATCGTAGTGCCGGGCCTGGCGATCAAAGAAGGGGTAAAAAAAGCCATCCAAATTACCCGTGAACACTTATCGGATATTTACAAGGAAACCAAGATCGATGACTTTGTCTACGACTCCAGCAACCTAGAGCAGGTGCGCAGCTTTGCCGAGTCCGGCCATATCCAGATCATGGTGATCAATATTGATGCCTTCCGCCGTAGCTTCACTGACCCGGACAAGGAAACCAAGGCCAATATTATTCACCGCTATAACGACCGCCTGGAAGGGCAAAAGCCCATCGAGCTGATTGCCCAAACTAACCCTGTGGTGATCATTGATGAGCCGCAGACGGTGGACACTACCGCCAAGTCTGCTGAAGCCATCAAGTCACTCAATCCGCTGTTTACCCTGCGCTTTTCAGCCACCCACAAAGACAAGCACCTACCCATATACCGGCTGGATGCCGTAGATGCCTACAACCAGAAGCTGGTGAAAGAAATTGCCGTGCTGGAGGTGTTGCCGGAAGATGACCACAACACCGCCTATATAGCCTTTCTCCAGGCACGTAACAATAAGGGCGTAGTCGAAGCGCGGCTTGAGTTTGACGCTTTGAAGACTGACGGCAGCATCAGGCGTGATCGTAAGTGGGTGCAGCAGAACGCTGACTTGTATGAGATGACCAAGCGCGATTTATACGAAGGCTATATCGTCAACAATATCAGCGCCGTGCCGGGCAAGGAGTGGCTGGATTTTACCTCCAGACCCGATGTAGTTCAGCAGGGTCAGAGCATCGGCGGCGTTGATTTACTGGCACTTAAGCGCCTGCAAATCCGCAAAACCATTGAAACACACCTCAAACGCGAGCTGGCGTTGAATCCCTTGGGCATCAAGGTGCTATCGCTGTTCTTTATCGACAAGGTTGCCAACTATCGAGTCTACGATGAGGGCGGCAACCAAGGTCTGGGCATTTATGGCGAGATGTTCGAAGAGGAATACCTGAAGCTGGCCCGCCATCCGCAGTATCAGAGCCTGTTTGGTGAGCTGGACTGGGGCAGCCATGTGACAGCGGTGCATGATGGCTACTTTGCCGCTGACCGCAAAGGCATAGTCAAAGACACGAGCGGTAAAACCGCTGATGATGAGTCTGCCTACGACCTGATCATGAAAGATAAAGAGCGCCTGCTGGGCATGCAAACGCCACTGCGTTTTATCTTTTCTCACTCAGCTTTACGGGAAGGCTGGGATAACCCCAACGTCTTCCAGATCTGCACCCTGAACGAGACGACCTCGACCATCAAGAAACGTCAGGAAATCGGTCGTGGCTTGCGCCTGGCGGTTGATCAGAGTGGCCAGCGGGTTGCTGACAGCGGCTATACCATCAACACCCTGACGGTTGTCGCTAATGAGACTTACGCGGAATTCAGCAACGCCCTCCAGAAGGAAATCGAAGAAGACGATGGCATCCGTTTTGGTGTCGTCGAGCAGCACAGTTTTGCCAGCATCACGGTTAGCGATGATCAGGGTGAGCTTCAGTATCTGGGCGTGGAGCAGTCGGAGCAGCTGTTTGACTTCCTCAAGCAGGAAGGCTTTATCGATAAGGGCGGCAAGGTGCAGGATACGCTCAAGGCAGCGCTCAAGCATGACCTGCTGAAACTGCCGGAACAGTTCGATACCGTCAAACCAGCGGTAGAGCATGTTCTGAAGAAGATCGCTGGTGGGCTGGATATCAAAAAAGCTAATAACGAACACACAGCCACGCCGCGCAAGGAAGTCATTCTGGGCGCGGATTTCAAGGATCTGTGGGACAGGATCAAGTACAAGACACTCTACCAGGTGGATTTTAACCTGGATAAACTGATTACAAGCTGCGTTGCTGACATGCAGCTCATGCTTATACCTAAGCCCCGGTTCACCACGACTACGGCAACCCTCACCATGGATAAGAGCGGGGTCGGAACCAAGGATGTGCAGGAAGTGAGTGAGCTGTACGACTCAAGCTATGATCGTCTGCCTGATGTGCTCAGTTACCTTCAAAACAAAACCCAACTGACCCGGAGAACCTTGGCGCGCATCTTGATCGAGAGCAAGCGGCTGAACGACCTCAAGAAAAACCCGCAGAAATTTATCGAAAACACACTGAAGATCATCCAGCGCAAAAAGATGCACGCATTGGTCGACGGCATCAAATACGAAAAAATCGGTGAGCAGGAAGTTTATGCCCAAGAGCTCTTTCTAGAGCATGAGCTACAGGGCTATCTGGAGCAGAACATGATGGAGGTTCGCAAGAGCCTTTACAGCCACATCGTTTATGACTCACAGACCGAAAGCGAGTTTGCCAAGGGGCTGGAGCGCAATGACGCTGTGAAGCTCTACAGCAAGCTTCCAGGCTGGTTCAAGATCGACACTCCGCTCGGTAGCTACAACCCCGACTGGGCAATTTTGATCGAGAAGGAGGGTGTAGACCGCCTGTACTTCGTAGTCGAAACCAAAAGCAGCCTATTTGACGAAGACCTGCGCTTGGCCGAGCAAGACAAAATCAAGTGCGGCAAGGCTCATTTTGCGGCGCTGGAGGGCGGGGTGGATTTCCGGCTGGCTAATTCAATAGATATGCTGGAGCAGTGGGTTGGGGACTAACGGCTAGGGAGTACACGGAGTCGTAAAGTAGATCACCAAGAGTATTCAAAATGGCCCGCACGCCGCTTGGGCTTTCGTAGCACGTATACCGAAAGCGGTTTAGAGCGACGTGTTGAAGGGAACATATATGAGCGAGCTTGAGAGCTGGGTAATCAGTGCCTACGAAGAAGCCAAGACTGGTGAATGGGCTCGAGTGCTCAGCGAATAGGAACAATTTCCAGTAACAGCCAGGCGATGTAGCAGATACCAAAAGCCAACCTCAGGCTGGACTTTTTTTACACCAAGCTGCCTACTTGCGTAAGGCCAACGGTCAGGAACCCTACGCCTGGTTGCGCCACATGCTGGAACGGTTGCCGCTGGCAACGTCGGCGGACGACTACGAAGCATTACTGCCGTGGCGCTACGGACAGGTTGCTTACTAATCTGCAACGATCATCGCAAGATGGGGTGGATCGCTTACCTTACAGCGCTCATAATAAGTGTCCACTAGAAAATAAGTGGACACTATCCTGACGCCAGCTGTGCCAAGCTTAAGATGGGATTACCGGTCGCTTGCGCTTCTATCGATTTATTCTTGTTTCACCTCGTCTGACGTGCGTTTTGAGCTTGTGAGCTCTGAGAGGAGCTCTGAGAGATATTTTGGTTATGAGATATAGATAATCAGTAAAACGAGGGGGCGTTTGGTTTCGTTCTGCTCGGAGGGCAAGGCTGCGCGAAATTGACAGGCGTACATCGAGTTTTGATTGAACTGTGCTATAAGCCAGCAAGAGATTGGCCTAAGTTGTTTCGTTAAACATTTTTTGGCAAGACTGATTCTATCTTCCTGCTTTTTACAGAGAGTGTTTGAGCTCCTGCTCGTAATCTTTTAAGATTAACTTAAGATCATATTAACGTTTTTTGAATGGGTGAATGTTGTCGCGTGGCTGGTGCGTATTCCGGCGAACGTGACCGGTCATTCCGGTGATCGTGAC
>TARA_R110002126_G_scaffold128149_4_pt1 | contig 24217 bp, 33 predicted proteins | sample TARA_R110002126 | Tara Oceans TARA_R110002126 (sample SAMEA4397536) | marine metagenome | biome: Polar Biome; feature: [DCM] deep chlorophyll maximum layer (ENVO:01000326); material: water (ENVO:00002006), including particulate matter (ENVO:01000060) such as... | depth 30 m | reverse complement strand
GGGGAACTTCCGCCAGCGACTTCCGCCAGACCTCCGCTTGATATCATTGGGAAAACGGAAGTCTGCGGAAGTCTAAAGTGTATATACTGGCGGAAGTTGACTTCCGCCGCTGCTGAGACACCATAAACCGTTGTTTCTGCGGCCGCATTTTTCAATCGTCCCATTTTTGAACTTCCGCCTGTATATACAAGGAGGCATTGACCTCCGCCCGACTTCCGCCGACTTCCGCGCTACCTATGGTTGAATAAACCTCAAAACGCGAAGTCCTTTCGTCTTAGTTTTCGGGTCGTAAACGTCGGTTTTCAGGTATCCCGTGGTGGTCCATTTTTCGACCAAAGATGCGGCCTCCCGGTTGGATATGCCAAACGTGACGGACATATAGGTGGGAAAATAGCGCCCGTCTTTCCGGGTTTGTGGGGCTGACGACCACGGATCGCCCCGCTTCCACGCGGCGTCGATCTCGGTAAAAATGGCCTGAATGGATGGCCAGTCGAGGCCGGCGGAAGCCTGCCCTTCGCCCGTGGCCACGAACGCGCCTTCCTCCCATTTGATGGTCAGGCCATCCCCGCGCTTGCTGTAGTTTGCCTTCTTCCGATCCAGCTTCCGGGTGTCCGGATCGGCGTCATCGTCCTTTGGCCCGGTCAGATATAGGCGCGACCGGAAGGTGTTAGACCATGCCGTGTTGCCGCTTGTCCCTGATCCGCTGGCCAGGCCAGAGGCGGACGGGTGGGCTGCGACCACAACAGCACAGTCGAAGGCGCGGGCGATGTTCCCCGCGACGCCCTGCACGAATTGCCGGGCATGGGCGCGCTTGACTTCCTCGCCTCCAAAGATGTCCGCCAGTGTATCCAGGACCACGAGGCGCGGCCGGAATGTGGTCAGGAAAGTGACGATATCCTTAAACAGCGTAGTGAGTTCGGGCCGGTTGCGCTCGTCAAATGTCATAAGGATGTTGTCAAGGCCGAGCCTGGAGGTATAGCGCAGCAGTTCTAAATGGGACGGTTCAAGGCCAAGTTGCCGGTTGATGGCCTCTTGCCGGCGATGGAGTTCGGCCGGGTCGTCCTCGCACATAAACCCGAATGCGGGACCGGCGCGCGTCGCCATATCCAGCCATGGGAGGCCGGTGGCGACGCTGGTCAATAGCTGTTGGCATAGGAGGGACTTGCCTAGCCCACCGTCGCCATAAATGCCTGTGGCGTAGCCGATCGGTATCCAGTCCTGGATCAGCCATTGGCGAAGCGGAGCGGGCGCGGTCCATGTGCGAGGGTCGATGATCCCCCCGTTCTCGATTTGCGGAGGTTCGGTGTGTCCGACTTCCGCAGGACTTCCGTCGTCTTCCGCCGGCTCGAACTGCATTGATTTTTCAATGCTCTGCCACCATCCCGGATCGTCCGGAGTATCAGGCGGCGGTTCGTCATGGTGCAGCGCGTCACGCCGTTCGGGCATCTTGCGGGGATTGGCCTGGCCGAAGTCAAGGCCGCTCTTGATGGTGGCGAGCGCCTCGCGGGCCGGCAATCCGATCATCCCGGCCGCGCGCATCAGTTCCGCCTCGGCATCGGCCCGCGACATCTGGCCAGCGCCGACAAGGGTGCCCAGCTTGATAGCGGAAGTGTGCAGGGTGTTGTTCCGCGTGCCCTCTCCGGCGCGGATAACCTGGGCAATCTCCCCGTCGATCGCGGCCTGGGTGTATCTCTCGTGCCGCGCCTCCGGCCGGTCTGTGGCGGTCCGTGGTGTTTCGGGCGGGAGACATGCGCGGATTAACCAACGCGGCATCTCGGCCGGCTCTGTGGCGTCTGCTACGGTGTATCCCGGCGACCCCGGCCAGATCACATACCCGCCTTCGCCACGCACATCGACGCCAGAAGCAACGCGAGATGCGCTGTTCCGAATTTCAATTCCTTCCGGCGCGCGGAACACAAGGTGGAGGCCGCCGGACTGTGTGCGATGGGTGCGGGTTTCGGGTAAAGCCTCGGTGTTCTCTTGCAGCCACGCGTCACCTTGCGCGCCGTTCTTCACGTCCACGTCGATGACGACAAGGCCGGAGGCGCGGCCGGTCGGCAGGCCGATCATTGTGGCGCTGTCGGTTGCAAACATGCGCCGGACCTCGGCCGGGTCGGATGTAGCGACCTCCGGCCATTTCGCCACGATCGGCCGCTTGTGTTCCTCGCAGGGGAACACGGGGAGGCCAAGGGAAGCGGCCAGGTCCGCTATGGTCGCCATCAACCGATTGCGCCGGGGTTGGCCTGATTGATCGCGGCGACGACGGACGCCGAAAAGCGATCGGATGCCTCTCGGGTCTCCCATTCAATGACGGGCGTATATTGCATCTTGCCGTCGTTGTTGCGCCGCGCGGTGCCGTCCGCGTTCATCTGAGGTTTTGCCGGTAGCTGCGCCCATGATCGGTCGCCCTTTGTGTGGACCGCCACGTCATGGATTTTCAGCGCACCGAGTTTGATCTTGGCAAAGCCCCGGAGCGTATTCCGTTCAAGCGGCTTCCATTCCAGGATCACGACCGGCATCGGTTTGTCGGTCATTGCCGCGCCCCCATAAGCACCACGTCCAGAGCCTCCCGCTCGCGGGTGATCCCGACATACGATCCAGCGGCGCGACCCTCGGCCGTGGCCAAGACGCCGATGGCCTTGCGGATGACGGCCGCGCGACTGATCCCTTGGGACCGGGATAAATCCGATAGCTGTGCGACCGCCTCTATCGGTAGACGTAACTCGAACCGTTCCACGGCGCGGACTCCTGTTGCGGCGCCGATGTTCCGTTAGATATTACGGCTTGTCAAGCGGGAAGGTCAAGCCTCCGGCTCCGCGAACAGGTCCCGCAGCCGCGCCTCGGCGGGGTCCTCGGCCGGCGGGAGCGCAAACAGGTCCGCCTGGTCCGCGCTCAAACACGCAGGCGAAAACCAGACCGTCTCCCGTTCCGCGTTATCGCGCCCGGCGCCCTCGCCCTGGTTCCCGAACCCGCCTGTCGCTTTCCAGCGCCACGCGGTCCAATCGCTCGGGAACACATGCTCCCCGTCGTATCCGGCGAACGCGATCCGCATCAGCGGGTTGCGTCCAGCCTCGATCGCCCATTCCCGCGCGTCATGCGCCACGGTGCAGGAGTCCTGAGAGTATAGGTCCGCCGTGCGGCCTGCTGTGTCGGCGTAAGGCGGGTCCAGGAAGACGCCAGTCGTCCCATGCCGCCACGTCACGCTATCGCCGCACACGCGCGACCAGTCGCCGCTACACACCCGCACGCGCCGCAGTCGGTCGGCAAGGTCCTGTATCCACGGCATCAGCGGCCGTTGCCGGTTGATGCCCTGTCCGGCGTTGCCCAGGTGCGGCAGTTGCCGGTTGATGCCTTGGCCGGCGTCGCCCTTGGCCCAGCACCCGTCATCCCACGTCCACGGACCGTTGCCCGAACACCAGCCGGAGCCGATCCAGGAACACGCGCCCCAGCACCACCACCCGGCGGTCTGTGCGTCGAAAAACGCTGGGTCGCCATCGCACCGCGCGATCCGTTCCGCGCCCGTCGTGAGTAACCACAGATGGCGCGCGGTCAAATCGACTTCGTTGACGGGCCAGTCCATCCAGGCAACGACCGCCTCGGGATCGCGCTGCACCGCGCGCCAGAAATTGGCCACAAAACGGTCTTTATCGTTGACGCTCTCGACGCGAGGTTTACCCGGCCGCGACAGCAGCACAGCGCCGGAGCCGAAGAACGGCTCGACGTAGTTTGCTGGATCACCGAGCCGCGCCCATATCTCGGTCGCAATGGTGGATTTCCCGCCGAACCACGGGAATGGGGCTTTTAGGGTCATGCCGCATCCCCCGAAAACGGCACCCGCTGCACCAGCGGTTCATGCCAGGTCATCACCCACGTGGCCGGGTCGATCGAAACGCGCCACTCCCGGCCATCGCCCATCCGAATGAACCCGTGCCACTTGAGCGGCGGTAGCGGCTGCGACAGGTCGTTGATTGCCTCGCGGTCGTCCCAAGCCAGCATCAGGTCGCACTCGTGGGCACCGACGCGGAGACGAGCGGCGACCACCTCCCCCTCGCGGCGGGCTTGGTCCATCACGATCCTGCCGGCGGGGCATGTGCCCTCGCGGCGGCCGTCGATCTTGTCGCCGAGTTGCGCGGGCGGCGGAGTCAAAACCGCACCCGATCGCGCACGGCCGATACCTTCCGAAGTCGCGCCGCAGTCGGCTTTTCGTCGCGGGGCTTGTAGGATCGAGGCGCCTTGCCGGCTTTAATCTCGGCCCGCGCAATCTTGGACTGCACCGAGGCATCGGCCATCGTCGCCAGCAGTTCCGCGTTGGGATGCAACCGGATGCCAAGCGCCACCATCCAGGCGTGATAGGTGCCGATCGAGGTTGCCCAGGACCAGTAACAGCCGAGTCGCATGAGCGTGTCTCCCATCGCTTCCTGTTCGGGCGTGGGCTTGTTGCCCGGCGCTTTCAGTTCGCACCAGATCGGCGGCACGCCATAGACAATCAGCAGTGTATCGGGCGTTCCGGCCCTCACCCCGCGCGCCTTCTCCCGCATGTGGCTGAACTGGCCGAATGCGCGCGACCGATCGAACGCCAGCAGCGTGTGCGGTGTGGCGATGGCCTCGCGGCACCATTTGACGAGCGCGACCTGGAGCATGTGCTCGCGGTTGATTTGTCGGCTCATGCCCGGATCACCCGCGCGATTTCTGCCCACACAATAAAGTCAGCGGTCGGCGTCTCCATCGGCCGCAGCGGTTGCGCGGCCGGGTAGAACAGGACCCCGCGCTGCGTTAGGCCGGTCACGATCCTGTCCGTGTAGCCGGGGCGGCAGGCGGTGTAACGGCCGGGGGAGATGTTCATGCGCGTCCTAAAAAAGGCCGACCGAGCGAACCCGGCCGGCAGTTTAGGGGAGGAGATGGCATGCCGCCCGACTTCACGGACCCCCGCATGCCAGAGGGAACAGTCCGGCGGCGATCGGTGCCGCCGCCGGTATCGCCGGGTCCCAAGCCGCCATTCGCCACGCGCCGGCCGAAGCCTGGACGTGTGTGTGAAATGGTGCATCCCGGCGAATGGGAGGCGCGACGGAAGCGCCGTGAGCGAATCACAGCCGCACCGTCCGCCGCGCCAGCCGGGGGAGAGACGACAACCACACGAAGGGTTGACCCCGGCATCTCAGATGCGTTCCAGGCGAGCGGTGCGGTCACTGCTATCGCGGACCCACTGGCCGACTGTGCCAGGTTCTACGCCGAGTTCACGCGCGACCCATTTATTAGACCGCCCGGCATTGATTGCACGGACCGCCCATGCGCGCATGTCCCGCGTGATGACGGGCTTGGGCCAGTAGAGAGCGTCAATCGTGATCACGGCCACCTCCCCACCAAATCCACCGCCAGCTTGGCAGACAGCATCACCCCGGCCAGCGCGGTGACGGCGATCGCGGCCCATCCGATTGCGGGGGTCATGTCGCACCCAGCACAGGCGGCGGGAACACGTCCGGCCGCAACTGCCACGGCTCGCACTCGATCAGCGCTGCGACCGTGACGACGTGATGCGCCGGCAGCCGGTTCCACGAGTGCGGGGTTGATTTCTGAACACCCGTCGCCCGTGCCAGGTTCCCCCGGCCGCCGGCTCGCTTGATGATCTCGCACATGGATAGCTCTTGCATGCCCCGACCGTGCCACCCGCGCTGGTTGGGTGTCAACGAAAATAATTCGCTTCCTCCCAACCTTTCCCCTTGCGTTCGGGTTGGGGATAGGCGAATGTTGGTCATCGGGACGGGATGGCCGGACCGGGAGAGAAGGAAGCGAACGATGGTTTTCAGGAACACAAAATACACCCGCCGCAATTACGACTGCACCAACGTCGTCGCGTGCGAAGCGGACAAGGCGCCGTCTCGCGATTATGTCCCGTGTGACCGCGCGGACCTGAATGACCTGTCCTACCTCTATACCGCAAACGGCGTCGCCTACTTCGGCCACCTGTAACAACCCGGCGGGCTACGGCCCACCAACACGGGAGACACAACCATGGCTTACATCGTCAAGACCAGCAGCGCGAAGATGCCGACCAGCGTCAAGGCGCAGTATCGCAACGTCGCCATCCTAGAAATTGATGACGGCCTCGATGACGTGTCGATGATCAGCGAGCGGGCCAAAGGCGTGCGGCGGATCGTCACGCATTACGGCGCGCACCACGTCGGCAAAACGGACCGTTGCGCCTACCGCGTGACGCTGGCCGAGGCGACTGCCGCAGCCGCCGCGCTGAACGCCGCTTAATCCGGAGACACAGACGATGAGCAACTACCCCGACAACTTTGCTACAACCCGCGCGGCGAGCTTCTTCGGCACCGATGCGGATGACCGCTACGCCGATCGCGCGGCTGAGATTGTGGATGCGTATATGGCCAACGCTGTGAAGCTCCGCAATGCGGCATCCGCGTTCCAGGCCGCCATCAAAGGCTTGACGTTTGTCGCCGCCGATGCGGCGCCCGGTTACGACATCGAGGATATCCAAACGATGGCCGAGGATTGGGCCGGGTTTGACCTCGTGACGTATCGCCGCAAGCTGGAGCACAACGCGGTGGACTTCGCTCGGGGGATGGCATGACCGCCCCCCCTGAACCGCGCCGGATCGTGACGCTGATCCCGACCGGCCGCGACGACGTGCCATACATCGCGATTTGCAACGATGGCGCGACGCTGGAATACCACCCGTTTGTGATACGCGGCGACGGGCATTGGATACCGCTGCCCCCGATACCGCAGGGAGACCTATAATGACCCGCATCCCCGGCGCCGCTCAACCGACGCCCGTTGCGTATCCCCTGATCCGGCGCGCTGCGATGCAGGAGGCCGCGTGATGCTCCGCAAAGTTAGCGATCGTGACGGCGACGAGATCGAGATCGAGGCACTGCCCGTTCGCGGGCTTGTGTGGATCAACCTTCCCACCGAGGACGGCGACGACGGCCCAGGCCGCGCCCTCACCATCGACCAGTGCGCCGAACTCATCGTCGCCCTGACCGATGCCGCAAAGGAGATCGGCCGATGATCGCGAACAACGTCCCCGACATCGAGATCACCATCCGCATCGGCCGCACCCCGGGAATCGCGAAGATCCCCCCGGACCAGATCTGCATTTATCTCCAGATCGACGACCCAGCGATGTCCTGGCTCGGAACAATCCGCATCCCCCGTAAATTGGCCGCCGGCATCGGCCGCGCGCTGATGGAGTTTAAAGCATGAGCGCCCACACCTACCTCGGCCACCCCGACGACCCCGCCGACCACCCGGACATCCGCGCGACCCGATGCGCGGAACAGCTTGCGGGGATGCTCGCGGCTGGCGAACTGGACGCGCTGCCGGACGACACGCGGCGGATGATCGCGCAACTGCCGATGGTGCTGCTCGACATTGCGGGGGATGTGCGGGTGCTGCGGGTTGGGGGAAGTGTACGGTGAACGCCCCGAACGCCTGGCAGATTGAGCAGGCCATGTCGGCGCTGATGTCCGGCCGGGCTGCGCTACTGGGCAACGATCCGGACCTTGCCGCCGACGAGGCCGCGTTGTCCGAGGCCCTCAAGCCCGAAACGGACGACGTGTTCGCACTGCTCCATCGCATCCTGCGCGCCTCGGTCCAGGCCCGTGCCATGGCCGATGCGGCGGACAAGATGCTTGACGACCTGACAGCGCGGCGGGATCGCTACAAGCGGCGGGCCGAGACGATGCGCGGGACGGTGTTCGCCGCGATGGACGCCCTCGGCCTGCCCAAGATCGAGTTACCGGATATCACCGCCTCGATCGCCAAGGGCAAGCCGGCTGCGCTCATCACGGATGAAGCGGCGCTGCCTGACGAATACTGGAGGACCACGCGCGCGGTGAACAAGGCCGCGATCAACGACGCGATCAAGAACGGCGTCGTGGTCCCGGGTGTCGAGATGACCAACGCAATCCCGAGCCTTCAAGTGAGGACGAAATGACCCACGCCATCACCACGCGCCCAACCGGCGCAACCCAGGTCCTACGCCCCCAGACGTTTGAACAGCTTGGCCAGTTTGCCGCCATGGCCGCGCGATCGTCCATGGTGCCGCAAGCCTACCGAGGCAAGCCGGAAGACATCATGCTTGCCGTCCAAATGGGCAGCGAAGTCGGCCTTGCGCCGATGCAAGCTCTCCAGAATATCGCCACGATCAACGGCAGGCCCGCCCTGTGGGGAGACGCCCAGCTTGGCCTGTGCAAGATGCACCCCGCGTGGATCTCGATCGAGGAGACCATTACCGGCACGGGGGAGGCGATGCGGGCGCGGTGTGTCGTGATCCGCAATGGCGAGCCGCCCGTTGTCCGGGAGTTTGGACACACCGAGGCCAAGCAAGCCGGCCTGTGGGGGAAGGCCGGCCCGTGGACGCAATACCCGGCGCGGATGATGCAAATGCGGGCGCGCGGTTTCGCTCTCCGCGATGCGTTCCCCGATGCGCTGCGTGGGCTGCTGTCCGAGCACGAGGCGCAGGACACGCCGCCGCCGGCTTACACAGGCACGACGATTGAGGCGACCGCCACGCCAGTTGCTGACGCCCCCCAGGCGCCTCCGGACGAGCCGTGGACCTTGGACACCGCCCCGAACCCCGGCGCCTTCCTGGCCATCTTGGGGCCTCTGTTGGACGCGGCGCAGGACGCGGACGCGGTGGACGCGGTCCTTGCCCATCCTCGCGTCCAGTCGGCGCAGGATCGGTTCGTCAACGGCCGCAAGGCGGCGCTCATGGAGATGATCAAGGCCGCTCTGGCCCGCACCGCGCCCCCCGCGACCGACGCGACCGACGACGGCTGGCCCGGTCCGGGTGGTGACGCGTAACAACAACAGGAGGAGGAAGTAAAATGGCAACGAAACCGACAACGACCGAGGAAATATCGGTCCTCGAAATCAGCGAAGGCACCGTAACGTTCTGCGTGATCGGAAATTCCCCGCTGATCTTTAATCGCATGGCCGAAAAGGCCAAGCGGGAGCTGCTCATGCCGAAGGGCCGGAAAAGCACGGCGGACCGCGCGGCCAGCCTCAAGCACAACCCCGTCGAGGAATACCGGAACAGCGTTTATCGCAATGTTGGCGACACGGCCCGGACGCGGCTGAAACTGCCGGCCCCTGCGTTCAAGGGCGCGATGGCGACCGCTGCGCTCGACTTGCCCGGGACGAAGAAGTCAGAGATCGGGCGTCTTGTGTGGGTCCAAGGCGAATACGTCGATGTTTACGGCGTGCCCAAGTTGCTGATGTCGGTGGTTCGATCGGCGGACATCAACAAGACGCCGGACATTCGCACCCGCGCCATCGTCGCCGAATGGGCCTGTTCCGTTACGATCCGGTTCGTGAAGCCCAAGCTCCAGGCGAAGGCAATCGGGAACTTGATGGCAGCAGCCGGGATCACGGCTGGCGTCGGCGATTTCCGACAGGAAAAAGGCAAAGGCTCGTTCGGCCAGTTTCGACTTGTGGACGCGACTGATCCGAACTTTCTGCGGATCATCTCGGAAGGCGGGCGGGATGCCCAGGACGCGGGGCTTGATGCCTGCGAACCGTATGACTGGGACAGCGAGGAGTTGCTTGACTGGTTCACGAAAGAACTGGTTAAGCGGGACGACGACAAGCCGGCGGCTGATGCCGGAACACGCAAGCGCAAGGCGGCGTGAAGTGAATGTCAAGGTATGGCGGTCTAGGCGGGGCGAGTCTCGGAAAGGCAGGGCGGGGCAAGGCGGTCATGGCAACGCGCGGCGCGGCATGGATCGGCCTGGACAGGCGGGGCAGGGCGGTCAAGGCGGCACGGGGCGAGGCGCGGCGTGGCGCGGCTGGGTGCGGCATGGCGGTCTTGGCATGGCACGGCCGGGCGAGGCACGGCGGCGCGGGGTTAGGCGGTCGTGGCGCGCGGGGCGAGGCGCGGCAGGGCGGGGAGCGTCGAGGAGTGGTCTGGCGGTCAAGGCCGGGCCGGGCGCGGCGAGGCGGCGCGGGGTTAGGCGGTCGAGGGAAGACACGGCGGCGCAAGGTCCGTCGAGGCATGGCCGGGCGGTCCTGGCACGGCACGGCGCGGCGAGGCCGGTCTTGGCGGTCACGGCATGGTTTGGCGGGGCGAGGCATGGCGGTCTTGGCAGGGCGGGGCACGGCACGGCGCGGACAGGCGAGGCAGGGCGGTCAGGGCATGGCGTCGCCGGGCAAGTCGTGGCGGTCAGGGCATGGCCGGGCGGTCAAGGCAGGGCGAGGCCTGGCCGGGCAAGTCACGGCGGTCACGGCACGGCGGGCCAAGACGAGTCCAGCCGGTCATCGCTGGGCACGGCTGGGCATGGCGGGCCAAGCCACCAATAACCGGCGGGGGAGCAATCCCCCGCCACCTTTGAGGAATACACAATGAACAAAGACATGCTTTCGGAACTGACGCGGATTGCGGCCGAAAACGACGGCCGGTTAACGCCGGACCACGTGGTTGACGCGGCTCAAAATGCCGCATCTCCCCTTCACTCCTGGTTCGAGTGGGACGACGACGCTGCGGCACATCTGTATCGCGTCGAGCAGGCACGGCATCTGATCCGGAGCGTGCGCGTAAATGTCACCACGTCGCACCACACCGTCCGGGTCCCGGCCTTTGTGCATGACCCGGAATGCGAGCGAGGGGAACAAGGATATATCGCAATCCAGGGTTTGGCGAACGATGAGGATAAGGCCCGCGATGTGGTGATCGCCGAGTTTGCCCGCGCGCTGTCGGCGCTCAATCGCGCCCGCGCTGTAGCCGAGGCGCTGGGGATCGAGGACCAAGTGGACGAAGTCAGCGCGCAAATCCACCGCGTTTCGCTTGGCGTCCAGGAAGGAGCTCGCGGATAATGGCGCACCCAGGCCCCAACCCAGCGATCTACACCCCCGCGCGCGAAGCCCTGATCCGCCGCGACTGGCCAAGCGACCGGCCATCGCAACTGATCCTGGCCGACTTCAACGCGTTGCCCGGCCGGGAACTGGCCATGAGGACCGTGCAAAATTACGCGGCCGACCTTGGTATTCCACGGTCGGGCAGCGGGAAAGCGGCGACGCTGGCGCATTCTCGGGGTTCCAGCGTGCATCTTTGGTCCGAAGCCCGCACCGCCTACCTTGCCACGCATTGGGCCACCGACCTGCCGCCGGAGACGCTTGCGGCCCGCGCGCAACGGGCCGAGGTTGTGCGAGCTATCAACGCGATGCCTGGGCCGCAGGTCACCGACAAGGCGTGCAAACAAAAGGCGATGCGGGAAGGAGTCAGCCGGAAGCGCGGCCCGAAACCCGAGCCGGAACCCCAGCCGACCGACCGATACTTTGCGGCGCTGGAACGGGCGGGCGTGTGGTTCCGGGACGTCCCCCCCGAGATGCGTGCGATCGGCCCATACGTTTCAATCATGTCCCGCCCGGACCCGCTCGCGGCCGAACGGCTGGCACGGCACGCGGCACAGGCGCGGCAGGCGCATCGGGACGTGGCCACGCCGTTCGCCTGGGGGATGATGGGATGACCCGCACCGACTATCCACACGCTGGCGTCGCCTAACCCCCGGGGCTTCGGCCCCCACCAGCACGGGAGACCCACCATGTCCTACGACGCCATCATCTTCAAGAGCGGCACCAGCGCCTTGCGCGCGTCCTCGCACCGCCACCGCCGGAATCTCCCCTGCCCGACCTGCAAGGAGCCTAACCGCCTGACAGCGGCCGACGCGCAGCGCGGGTATCAGTGCGACGCTTGCGCCGATCGCGCCGATCGCGCCGAAGGAGGCGTGACCCCCACCGAACCCCGCGCCCGCACGGCTGCGAGGCGACCCGCGATGGCCGAGGGGGATGGGAGTGACGCCTGACACGCAAAGCGCCGTCCGGTGTGACCCGAGCTACCCCCCCACCTAAATCCTGCCACCCCCTACGGGCCGGGTGGCGAGGCTCTACATCACGGCCGGGGATGATCCGGCCATTCGGTTAGCCGCAGCGCGATCGGGATACCACGCGCTCCGAGAGGTTCCGAGAGGTTCCGGAAGGTTAGGCCAACAGCAGCCGCAACACCTCCGCGACCTCCCCCCGCCACGCAAACAGCACCCCGCCGACCAGGAAGGGAGCCGACCGCAGGCACCACTTGCAAGGATGGTCCCGCAGCGTCCGGCAGGCCAGGATCAGGAGCGCCAAAGCTCCCACAACCAGACCGCCCCGGCGCCGGCTCCAGCTTTCCAGGCCCACTCTGCGAGCAGCCGGCCGAGCGTAGAACACGCGCCATCCAGAAGGCTGTTGATCCATCTTTTAACCCTTTCCGGTGGCGGTTTATTTGTTAAACCGAGGTTATTGTTTGCCATGCCGCACCGCTATATACGGTTAGCTTGGACAGCGTCGTGTCAAAAACAACCGTTCCGGCCTGCGGGCTTGCAATGGCGTTTTTTTGCGTCGTAGTCATATTTGGAAAACGAACGCCAGCCGTTGTTGATTGCACTTCTACTGCGGCGGTAAAAGTGGCCGCTCCCGCCTGGATGGCGCCGTCCGCCGTATTTGCTCGATTTCGAAAGACAGCCGTGCCGTCATTTGTGGTGTTAATCAAAATTCCAGCAGTGTTACCGCTGTTGCGGAATACGAAATACCCGTTGCTGATGTCCGAAAAAGTTGAGGAGTTTGCAAGGGTCACTACAGGGGTGGTCAGCGTGCCGGTCAAGGTCGGGCTGGCAGACAACACTACCGAGCCGGTGCCCGTCGAAGACGTGACGCCCGTCCCGCCGTTAGCTACGGGGAGAGTCCCAGTCACGTTTGTGAGGCTGATGCGCCCGGAAACCGCGCGAAGTGCCATTACACGCCACTCCCACGCGAAAACCGAAGGACCGTCGTCCCGCTATCGGTGATGGCTGCGGCGGTGTCGTAAACCAGACCCCGAATAGATGTGACCTCGCCAGACAGGAGCGGCATCGAAGCCGTCCCGCTTGCCAGCGTTACCACGCCACCCGCAACGGCAGTCGCGGTGCCGGACCCAAACGCAACATGCGCCGTGGCGGCGCCGTCGTTTTTGATCAGCACAACGTCGCCTGAACTGCCGATATTAACCGAGCTAGACGACGTGGTGACCGCCAACGTCGCGTTGCTTTCCGGAAAAAAATACTGAGTATCAGTCTTTACGATGTTCGCCATAGGTCAAGCTCCTAGGTGGGGAATCATGCGATGTTTGCGTTTTCAGCCAACGCCGCGCCGGTTGTCAAATGCGAATCCACTTGTTTCCGTTCGCCTCAAAGTAAAACGACACGCCGCTGTTAGCAGCCAGCGTTGTGATTGTATCAAAGATGGCGAAGGACGAAGTGAGCGTCAACGCAGTGACGGCATTGCTGGTGAAAATGTCAAGCACTTGCCCGTCAAATGGATACGCAGGAAGCGCAATGGTAAGAGTCGCGATAGTTGCGCCATGAGTTAATCGCAAAATGCGCGGCGCGTGTATAACAGTGCCGACTGTTATGGTGTCGCCGGACGCAGGAATTTCTCCTTGATAGTTAAACAAGGAGGTTGCATCAACGCGAGAAACCCCTCTTGCGTTCACCCCGCTTTGAAAAAATGGAGTCTCCGGGTCTGTGTTAATGTTGGGGTTTGTGAACACGTTATTATCGCCCGCAGTAGCGACCACGCCATAACTTTTGTATGCCCATTGACCACCAATAAACGTATTTCTAACGGCATCCGCGCTTGTTATACGCACAGAAACATCTACGACTTCGAGGTCAGGAGCAATAAACACGTTACCATAATTAACGCCGTCGCTCATATATACGCCTGTCGCCGTGCCCATAATGTCACCAGTAACAGGATTAGCCGTACTTCCTACCGAAACGAAGAATTGGCTGAAATTGGTTTCCCGCAAAGACAAGCAAATGCCAGCCGCCGCCCCTAGATAGGGCGCTGAACCAGGATTTCCGACACTGCCGTTGAATTCAATGTGACATCCGTAGCAGGAGTTCATTTCAATACAACGCGCGGATGCATCATTGGATGAGTTGCTGCACCAGATTTCTAGCCGGACAAGATTTTGCTGGTCCCAAAAATTATATTTCCCGATGCGCAAGGTTGGCCCGACTGTGGTTGCTAAAAAGGATAACTGAGTAATTTTGGGGTAATACGCACGTTGAGCATCTGGGCCGGGTCCGGTTCCGCCGCTGCTATATAGCTCAAATGCCGCGCCAGAGGTTACCGTGCTCTTAAACACCGTCCGCTGCACGCCTGCACCCACAAGCGTAAAGCCAATGTTCCAAACTGACACATAATCAATGAGGATAGGCGAAGTAACTTTATACGTCCCGGCGGGTGCATATCCTATATTCCCGGTTGATAAAACCGCCGCAATCCAGGCATTGACCGCAGCGGTATCATCCGTTGTGTCATCCCCGACCGCGCCGAAATCTTTAAGGTTCAGGCTGTCGGCGAACCGGTTGGCCAACGTCCGACTGGCTGAAGTGCCGGTAGCTGTGACGGCGCCCGAAATTGCGGTTGCGCTGATCGTGGCCGCAGTCATCGTGCCGGTGAGGGTTGGACTGGCGGACAGCACCACCGACCCAGAGCCGGTAACGGCAGCCCCCAGCGCGGTTGCCACGCCGGTTCCCAAACCGGAAACGCCAGTGGAGATCGGAACCCGCGCATCTGAGGTCTGAAATTGCGTGCCGTCGTAGATCACCGTAATCATCTTCCCAACGGTGATATCGCCCGCGATCAACGCCGTGGCGCCGGATCGCGTAATTGCCTTGGCGCCGAGGCCGTCGATATTCAGGGTCATCGACGTGGTGTTCGTTCCAGCCGCGACAAACGAGAACTGTTGGCCTGCCGCGTAGGCCGTCAGGGTCGGCGTCAGAGTGCCAACCACCGTGTCGGTGCCCGTGATAGATATCAAGGTGGCCGCGCCGCTCTGCACCTGCCCCAGGCGCGCGCTATCCGTCGCGGCGGTGCCTGCCGCCAAGTTGGTGAGTTTGAACCCGCCCATGGGCAGATTGGCGGTGGCGGTGGTCTGGCCATCTTTCGTGATGGCCGTTGACAGGCCGTTTGCCAGATCAGCCGTCAGCGCGTTGAACACCGTCTCCGATATGGTGGTGCCTGCCACAACCGGCTGGCCGGCGGAATTAATTAAGAACGTGCCTGCGCCGTTGTATGCCATGTTATGGGCCTGTCTGATTGTTGGGGAAATCTGATTTAAACCCGTAGTTAGTAAGGCCGCGCGCAAGCGGGCTGTCGTGCTGCGGATATTTCGATAGGTCCGGGTCAAGGTGCCGCGCCAGCCGCGCCGCCGCTGATTTTTTGTCGAGAAGGTTGGCGCCAAGGTGAGCGGCGACGTTGCCAAGCCCTGGCCACACCAAAGCCCCGACCGCATGAGCCGCCGCCCGTATTCCCAGTTTGGACATGTCGTAAAAGTTCGCTGCTGTATCTGATCCGGGCGCGCGTGCCTGCAATTCCGCCGCTGCGGTGCGTTGCAAACTTTTGTGCATCGCCACCAGCTTTTCCCACGTCGCTTCATCAATGGACTTCGCTGGATTGACGCCATGCGCCGCTCGATCCTCTACAAGATCGCGCATGAAGCGGTCAAAGTGGCTGAAAGTAAGTTCTCGGTTTGCAGTTTTTGTACCTAGGGCCAATTCGGCCTTTTGCAGGAGCCTCATCACGTCGATAGGCTTGGACGCCTCGGCAAAATTGACTAAATACCGTTTGAACCCAGGCGCCGCCGCTTCAATCACATCATCGAGCGCCGACTTGATCGAAAGCAACATTGCCTCGGCCCGAACACTGAGAGCGTCTTGCCGCTTCGCCTCTTTGCTCAGCAGATCGTCCAAGTTTTTCCGCGCGCCGTAGAGCAATTCAGGATCAGTGGTGAGCGATCCATCCCGCTCCTTCATCTCCGAGACAACCTTGTCGATTGCTGTCCGAACCAGCCCGCGCCGACCGTCCGGGCCGACCTTGATGGCTTCGGCCAAGTCAAACACCGGCTGGACATTGGCCTTCATCTTGTCCTGCCATACGATTTTCAACTCGCGTGTAGCCTGTTCTGCCCGTTTAAGTATCGCCCGATCTAACATCGATTCAGTGCCAGCCATATCTGCTAAAAAGTCGGCGTATATTTTCGCGTTATCGGCCGCACGCTCTGCGATTTCTGTAGGATTTGTAATCCGCAGCGTCTTGGCTTCCCGCGACACCCCCGCGTTCTGCTCAATTTCGGCCAGCGTCGGCTTAACGCCCGGCACATATTCCGTGGCATCGCCTGCCCGCGCGGTTTCCATAAGTTGGAAGCGTTCCCCCGTAGCGCGCGATGCAGCCGCCTCACGGGCCGACATGGCGGTGAGATTGCTTGGCGTGCCCGCTGCCCCCACTGACCGCTGTTCACTGCCGGCGAGCGCTTCCGCCAAACGTGCAGGAGAAGGCCCCGGCGCCGCCGAACCAACCGGACCGAACAACGCAGGCGGTGCCCCGTCATCAGCCACACGCGCGCCCGCCGACTTGAGAAGATCACGCCACCCAAGATTGTCACCAAACAATCGAGGCCCCGGCGTTTGCTCAGATGCCAATCGCGCATAAGACGAAAGCATCTCGCCAAACGCGCGACGGTTCATCCGTCCCCGAAGCTCTGGCCCATAGGCCGCTGTCAACAATGTCTCAGCTTGATCGGACAGCCCGCCACCAAAGGCGTCCCGCTGCCCGACCACATCCCGCAATGGGATGCGGCTTTCCCGAGCCGTCTTGATCGCCTGGACCGCTTCCGCCAGGCCCTTGGAGATATCAACGGCAGGATCGACCCTGCCTTGCGCGATATCGCCCGCCAGCTTCGCCATTGAACCGGCAGCATCCTGCATTCCGCCGCCAAACGCCCGGATTGCATCGTCTCCGGTTTCCGCCAGACCGGCGACAAGAGCGCTGTCCCCATAGGCTTTTTGCGTCAGTGCATTCCGCATCCGGGCCGCACCATCGGCCGAGAGCGTGCCGCCGGCAGTCGATATCGCGCCCTCTTGCCCACGTTCCGCCACGTTACCGACAAAGGCCCGGACGAAATCGGCGTTTTCAGCCGATCCGATATCGCCGCCACGGTAGAGATTGAGCGTTGCCTCATTCAACCGGGTAGCATCAGTCGCCGCGCGTTCCGCCGCCCCCATGGAAAGCCCGACTTCGGCGTTTGCCTCTTGCGCGAACCGCGCCCGTTCATCCGGCGTCATGTCACCTTGCCGACGGCGAATCAAAACCGGCCGCTCCATGCCAGCGATGTCGTAACCCTGTTGTGTCAAATAATCCCGATATCCCGCCGCATTGGCATCCCCGCGCTTATATGCCCGGATGATAGCGATCGTCCGGGCGTTGCCGCTTTCAACCACGCCATCCGGACCAATGATCGGTGCTCCTTCCATAGCAGAAGACGAACGCCCCAACCTCTCCGGCTGCAAATTGTTTGCAATTCGATTAATTTGCAGATCAGACGCATCCCGCGTCCGGTCGCGCGGTTGTAGGTTTTGCGGAAAGTCAGGATTAAGCGACCCATCGCCACGGTGCGACGTGCGAAGCGCTCCAGCATCGACAACCTCGTATTGCACCGGCACTTCACGCCCGGATGGCAGAAAGACCCGATCAGCCTCAGGCTGCCCGGACCTAGCAAGCGCATCGGCCAGTGGCGAAGAGCGAGGCGCCGTCACCCGCATTTCCGCCGGCATACCCTGCGATAGCGCCGTTACCAACGGCGTTGCAGGCGGCGGTGGAGGCGGCGAGGCCGCCGGGCGGTAGCGTGCATACAAGTCCGCCAGCGGCGCGCCATGCTCCGCAGTCTGTGCAATCGCCCGGCCGGAACCCATCGCCGGCGACATACCGGCAGCCAGCCCCAGCGCATCCATGCTTTCCGAGGTCGGGCGGATGGACAGCGGATTGCCGCTTTCATTCATCCGCACCCGGCCTTGGCCTATGTCCATGGCGCCCAGCAGCGTGTTTTTTGCCATCCCCATGATCGACGGGCCTTCCGGCACGGACCACTTTTCAACCGCCGCGCGAACATCATCCGTGGTGGGTAGCGTTCCAGGATTGATCTTGCCTGTATGCGGCATAACCGTTTCCAAATCTGGCCGGGCTTTTCCAATGCCGAGCAACTGGGCCACGAAATTTGGCATTTTGATTGCCGCCGCTTCCGCCGCAAGCGCCTCGTCGGTCTCCGGCGGGATAGGCGGCACCGGCATGGCCGCATCTTGGTATTTCATCCACGGCCCTGCAACGGGCGCAACCGCCTCAGTGGCGTATTTCTCCCACGGACCAGCCATCAGCGCACGACCTCCCACGAAGCCCGATTAGCCGGGTCGCCGCCTTTGAAGCGGTGCCCATCTTCGACGGCACCGATCGCTGGGCCACCGCCACCCGGCGCCGCCCCCGGCTTAGAGAAATCAATTCCCGCGCCAACCGCGTCTTGAACAGCTTCAAGCCTGTAACCGTCCGCCAGCATGGACCTTCCGCGCCGTTCAAGCGCGCCTCGCACGATGGCGGTTTGCCGAGCCAAATTGTTCCGAATGGTGTCCGCAGACATGCCGGGGTTAATGTCTGCCTTTTCAAACTCGGCCTTTTCCGTTTTCGTCAGCGCGGCGCCGAACTGATCGTTCCGAACCACATTCTTGAGCGATTGATACCCCTGCCACCAATCAGCGCGCGGGCTTTCGCCGAAGGTGTTGCGCCCAATGGTGTTCGCAATGTCCCCCACGAACGACGCACCGAAACCGCCGAATTTATCCTCAAATGTGGTTCCCAACCGGTCCAATTCCGCTAGCTTCGATCCAGCATCCACCAGCTTGTTCCGGTCGCCGGTCGGGATTGGATGACCTTTGCTCTTGGCGTCCGCCTCAGTCTTGGCCCGCTTCGCAAGGTATTCCAGATCGGCCGGACCGCCAGGGATAGGCATCAACCCGCCATCAGGACCGACACGAAACCCAGCCGGCGGCAATTCGCGGCGCACCTCGGCAGCATCCGCCCGTGCTTGCCCGGCCAGCCCTGCCGCGTGCTCCCTGCCAAGCCGCGCCTCTCGCGCTATGTCCTCCCGCGACTGGATCAGATCCTGCCGCGCCCGATCCGCCGCGTCCTGCTTGCTTACAAACTCGGCCATTCGATTCACTGTTGGATTAGTGGACGCATAACCTTGCATTAACATCGCCGTGCGTTGCGCTGGCGTAGGCCCAGTCCCCGCCTGTGCCGCTACAGCGTCTCGCGCCACAACACCAGGATCGTCCGGAGCGCCTTGGCCTGGTGCAGCTTCCATGCGCTGCCCAGGCATTCCAAAGACTGGCGCTTGCGCTCGATAATCGTCCCCCGCCTGACCGGGTTGGTCGCGGCGTAATTGATCCATCACGATTCGGTAATTAGCGGCTTCTGGAGTTTCCGGCACAGCGCCATCAACGACAGGACCAGCAACGGTGCCTCTTTGCGACAGAACCGCATCCACCCCGGCAACCGGTGGCGTTCCAGCAAACCCCGCAGCAAATTTCTGAGCTTCGTCTTTTTGCGCATCGGCAGCCGCTTGCGCCCGGTCCCGAGCTTGAGAATCCATGTAGGTCGCGAGCAACCCCTGCGCGATCTTGTTCAGCCCCTGGCTGATCGGGAACTTGCCCTGAATGCCGTTGTAGCTGCCGATTTCCACTGGCGACATAGATTGCTCGCGCAGCATTTCTTGCTGCGTTTTGACACGGCTTCGGCCCCCTCGCAGAGCTTCGAGCAGATCAAGATCGCCGCCAGCTTGCGTCAGGCTAACCGATTGCGGTCCGTATGCCATTAGACCATATCCCTCTGTAGGATTGCCGCGATTGCCCGCGCCCTTTGCCTCGGTAGCATCTCACCCGCTTCCGGATCGGCAAACGTCCGAGGCTTTACAATAGACGCAGCATCCGGTCCGACACTGGCGCGCCCCTGCTTGGACAACGCTTTGCCGGCAAATTCCAGCGCCTTTGCCCAGCCCGCGCCATCGCCCGCATCCGCTGGTGCCGCGCCGCCAGCCTCTGGTGCCGCAGTCGCCGCTGATGCCATCGTCGTGCCGGATGCCATCTCTGGCCCAGACGCAACTGCCGGCAACTCACGCACGTATTGCTCAGGCATTTCTCCTGGTGCCAGCATCGCAAGCCTCTGGTCTGCGATGCGCCGTAGCGCGTCCTCGCCACCGTTAGCCGCCGACGCCTCCGGGCTGAGGGTGCGATTTTGCATGTAGTCCCTTGCACCGGCAGCGCCGAGCAAGTGAGCCAAAGCAACGCTGCCCGTGTTTACCGGCAGACCGTATCCAGCCAACTGCTGACCGTTCGCGGCGTTAAGCTGATCGAATGCCGCGCGCTGTTGCTCCGGCGTTGCCTGGGTAATGTCGGCCGGCAGCGTCGGGTCGGTGCGACGAAGGCCCGCCCACGTCGGAGCGGTAAACCCATATTGCCCGTAAGCAGTGGACCTCGACCGATTGTGATAACCGATCCCAGGGTTGTTGTTGCTCTCCAATTGCCCGATTTGTTGGGCAAGGAAATCCCGTCGGTCAGTCGCCACTGATTAATTCCTCCATTTAAAACCCGATCATCGCCTCGCCGCTCCGCCGAAATATGCGCCCGCTGCCCCAAGGCCCGAGCCAGCCAACCCGAACAACCCAGAGGTCATGGCGTTATTGCCCGCCTGCTGAATACCGTATCGCTGCATCGCCGATTGGTCCGCAGCCTGCGCGCCCGCAAAGATCGGAGGCGGTGCGATCTGGCTGCCCTGATACCCAGCAAACTGCGGCATTTGAATTTGAGCGCCTGACATCAACCCGGAGATTTCGTTCAGCGGCTGATTGCGGATTTGCGTTTGCTGCGCCAGCGATTGTTGCAGCGCGGTGTTGCCAAATTGCGCCCGCGCCTGCTCCTGATTGAACCGCTGGTTCTGCGCCGCCGAGTCAAGCGACAACCCCTGCAACGCCGCTTGCGTTCTCGCGTCGTTTTGCTGCTGGCCCTGGATGCGCATCTCGTTGTCGTAAGCCTCGCCACCCGGCACTAGCCCCTGATTGGCGAGGCGTTGCCGCGTAGCGGCGGCTTCCTGCGCTTGTTGCGGCGCCAGGCGCTCCATAATCGCCGCTTGCCCAGTCACGCCCTGGTTGACCGGCGCGTCTCCGACGTTCTGCAACGCCTCTTGAAGCCTCGGCAGATTAGGGTTGAACGGTTGCCTAATAGCTTCGCGGACAGTCCCCAGACCCTGTTCGCCCAGCGCGCTCAATCCCGCTTCCACGCGCTGCTGTGAGTTAAAAGCCGCCTGCGCTTCTGGCGTCAGGGTCTGCCGAATAGTGGGCTGATCACCGTCTTCCCACGTCACAATTTGATTTCCGAGCGGCCCATACGTGTTCGGATTGTTCATCCGGCCTTGGACGCGCGCCGTCTCGACGTTTGCCGCGCCCTGTTCTCTTGCTGCTCCGGCGTAATCCGGCGCGGGCGGGGTGGGTGCGTTACCAATCCAACCCATATCTAACTCCTATGCTCATGCAAATATGCTTCTAGAGTATCATTATTTTTTATTGATTGAAAGTGCTCAATCGCGTTAATTTGGCTTTGGAACCCACCCGAAAGAAGCGCAATAACTCCAAAAAGTTCATACGGAGAACAGCGCATCACATATGACCTCTCTAGAAGCTGCACGTCTCCGGACTTCTCAAACTTATTCGCTACAATCCAACTCGCAACGCAAGAATAAATTGCCGGCCTTATCTGGTGCTCGAAATTTTTATAAAAAACGTTGTCGTGAAGTCCAAAAAGCGCCCATAGAAAAGCGCTATTTGTAGCGGTTTCGTCATTTATTTTGTCTCTATCGACGCAATTATCCCAAACGCAACACAATTTCCATAGATCACGAATCAAGTCTGTTGCATCTTTATTCCCGCCGCAGAATACAAGCAATTTTTCATAATCCATTATTCTACCCCCTCCGCGATTATATTCCCGACCATCCGCTTTGATACACAATGTCGGTTGCCGTCCATTGGACGTTAATCCCGCGCGTAGAACTAACCAGCGCCACCCCCGCGCAATACCCGATGCCGTTTACCCCTTGCCAGTTGTTGGAAATAGACAGATTTTGACCCCACAATGACAATCCCCACACGCCAACACCCCACAGCGGGGTAGATACGGGAACGCCCACCACTATGGGCACAGTTGGAGCCGCGATATCGAAATCGACGTTGATCGTCACGTTCACGTTTGGCGTGCCATTAGTCAGCACGTTAAACCGAGCGCGCGTGTAGTATTTAATTGACCCGCGAGAACCAAAGTAGTTAAACGCCTGCAATACTTGCGTATTGATATTGTTGCTACCGTCCTGATAAGTCAATGTCCAGGCTTTCACCACTTTTCCGGCAGTGCCAAAATAGGGCAAATCGTTCAAATTCTCCCAGCAACTCGCCGCCCATCCGGTAAACCGCGCCCATGATTGGGTGTTGGTGTTCATTACAAATTGCTCTTGCGCGGTAACGCTGATCGGAACATTGACGATCAACGCGGAGTTTTGCGCGGAAAACAGCATTCCCCAACCAAAAGACGCCCCATACGTGTTTGCCGCTGCCGAAAAAGCGCCGCTAATCTTGTCCGTCACCGCTACCCGAGGATCAAGGCGCGTACTTTGCAGCGCCGACGCCAAAGGCACCAACCCGTTCAAAGTTAGAATTAGCAAATCGCCGCCGTATTTCATCATGCACCGCGCGCCGATAGGCGTTCCCAACGCCCAAACACCGGCAAGCGCCCATGTTGCTGAACTGGCCGGGTCCGTGCCCCGGTAGACAATCACCTCGCCCTTGCTGGTGATGAACACCAAATTGTCATCGACGCCATACCCGGCGTCGATGGTCCATGCTGCAACCGCCACCAGATAGCCGCCCTGGCGCGCAATCGCGCTCAGATCGAGCACATTGGCAACGCCGCCGACTGCCGATGTCGGCAGATACCACGCTTTGAGCGACTGCTTTTGAACAAACCAGACGCGGCTCTTGAACAGCGCGACATTGGAAAGACTGGTCGTCGTGACGCCGGTGATAGCAATAGGCGATACAGCCGTAATTGCCGCCCAGGTGGTGCCATCGTAAAGCAATGGCGCGTCAACGCCGTTGACCGCGTAGATATAGCTGCCGCCAGCCGTGGTGACGTTAGTGTATTCCCAGCGCCCATTGCTCAGGCCGGTGACAACCGCAGCCCCGACAACGCCTGAAGAGGTAACGTCAAAGATCGAAGACGGCGTATTTGCAATAGCAAACAGCTTGCTGGCCGTGCCGCTGGTATATGCCATCAGCGTTTCAACCGTGCCCGTGATGCCGGTCACATGGTCCGTGTAGCCGCCGCGAAGGTTAACGCTCCCCACGTCAGGGAAGAAATTGACAAGCGCCACGGCATCGTTCGCCGCCATATCCGCCAAGCTGTCGCGAGCATTCCAGCCGCCGACCGGCGCCGACAAACTAACCGCTTTGGCAGCGCGGTTCTGGACTAGCGCGGATGCCCTACGCCGAGCCATAGCCGCTGTCAGGAATGTTGTCGTAGGTAATCAGGACCGACCCAGGACGAGGCGCGAACGACAGGTTCGCCGCGCTCGTGTCTTGCGCTATCACAATGTCCAATTCGCGACTGTAGTTGCGATACATGGCAGTCGTGTCAAACCCCTTCGCCTCGAAATACTTGAGCTTGGTGGCCAACACCATCAGCCGATCGGGGAAGATGCAGGTATCGCTATCCAGCGTGAAGCTATTCTTCAGCGCGTCGGTAGACGACCGCACCCAGGCCAGGCTGCGATATTCGTAGCCTAGCTGCTCGGCATTGGAAAACCCCGGCCAGATTTGGAAATAGGTTTGGAACAAACGCCAACGCAAGCGCGGCCCGGTGCTGATAAAGCCCGACATCAGCCACTCCCACTGCTGCGGAGTTTCCGGCCCGAGCATCTCCCAGTGCTTCGACTTGTCCCACTGCGTGCGTGGTGTGATCGACGCATAATCACTAGGCAGGTCGTATTGCATCTTTTGGAAATAGACGGTCGCAGCCGTTCCCGCCGCCGTGATGTCCTGGTTGAGCGTGACCTGATTCGCGTTGTCCACCGACACGATCATGGCGTTCTGACCGATGCCTTCACCGACGGCTTGATACGTCGTGTCAAGAGCCGCCGTTGTCGGAATGCCGCTGATCGTGCGCGCCGCCGTGGTCCATGTGCCCGTGGTGGTCAGATATTCGGTTGAAAACAGGTGTTGCGCCGCCATCGCGCGCCATTCCGCAGCGCG
>TARA_R110002126_G_scaffold18360_6_pt1 | contig 24398 bp, 24 predicted proteins | sample TARA_R110002126 | Tara Oceans TARA_R110002126 (sample SAMEA4397536) | marine metagenome | biome: Polar Biome; feature: [DCM] deep chlorophyll maximum layer (ENVO:01000326); material: water (ENVO:00002006), including particulate matter (ENVO:01000060) such as... | depth 30 m | reverse complement strand
AAATGTGCCTCGACCCGGTCTGCATCGCTGGCGGGGCATTCGCCGCGCGCGACCGAATAACGAAAGGCCAGTGCGATCCCCGCCGCGACGGCTTCACCATGGCGGATCGCATCCCGGGGCGCTTCGGCTTCGAAGGCATGGGCGAAGGTGTGGCCGAGATTGAGCAGGGCGCGTCGGCCGTGCTCCAGCTCGTCCTGGGCAACGATCTGCGCTTTGAAGGCGACCGCATCGGCAATGGCCCGCGCCAGGGGTGCGCCGTGCAGCACGCCAGCACCGGCGGCCTCAAGCCGGTCAAACATTGCCGGATCGCCAATCAGCGCGGCCTTGACGATTTCCGCATAGCCGGCCCGGCGTTCGCGGTCGGGCAAGGTGGCGATGAAAGCCGTGTCAGCAATGACCAGGCGCGGCTGGTGGAAGGCGCCGGCGAAATTCTTGCCCTGGCGGGTATTGATCCCGGTCTTGCCGCCGACCGAGCTGTCGACCTGGGCCAGCAATGTGGTCGGGATCTGTACGAAACCGACGCCGCGCTTGGTGACCGCCGCGGCAAAGCCGGTCAGATCGCCAATCACGCCGCCGCCCAGGGCGATTACCGCTTCGGAGCGTTCTATATTGCGCTCCAGAAGGGCATCAACCAGCTGTTCCAGACCGGCAAAGCTCTTGGTGGCCTCGCCCGGTTCCATGATAATGGGGTCGCAGGTGATGCCGACGCCGGCCAGTACGGCCATGACGCGTTCCAGGTGCAAGGGCGCGATATGGCTGTCTGTCACGATAATGGCGCGCCGGCGCGGGAACAGGCCGGCCAGGCGCGGGGCGGCGGCATCGAGCGCGCCCTCGCCGATCATCACATCATAGCTACGGTCTGCGAGACCCACCGGCACTGTCAGGACTGCACTCACTTTTGCGTCTCCCGGGTTTGCAACGCGGCGATAATCGCGTCGGCCGTTCCCTGGTGGGTGCCTGCCGAGGCATCGATATGGATATCGGCCTCGGCATAGGCCGGCTGCCGCGTCTCAAGCAGACGCTCAAGGATTTTCACTGGATCGCCGTCGCGCAGCAAGGGGCGGGTATCGCGCCGGGCGACGCGCGATGCGAGGGTTTCGACATCGGCCTGCAGCCAGATTGAGATAGCCTTGTTTGCAATAAGCTTCCGTGTTTCCGGGTCGACAAAGGCGCCGCCGCCCAGGGCGAGCACCATGGGCGGCGCGTCCAGCAGGCGTGCGATTACCCGGCGTTCACCGTCGCGAAAGGCCGCTTCGCCGAAATCCTCGAATATCTCGCTGACCGATCGGCCCGCGGCGCGCTCGATTTCATGGTCGGCATCGGCAAACGGGCGGTCCATGGCCGCGGCGAGCCGCCGTCCGACCGTGGTCTTGCCAGCGCCCATCAGGCCGATCAGAACGATTGTGTGATCACGTAAAGCAGTGCGGGTCATCCCATCGGTATAAAGCGTCTGGAAATCGCCGCAATCGGGGTTACCCTTGTCGCGCGGATGTTTGCCATGCTGGTGGCGCGCCAATTGCACATGTGGAAGGTGAATTCATGCGGGGTTTTCTGGTCGGTCTGGTGGTTGTCGCCGGCATTATCGCAGCGGGCTTCGGTACGCTGATTGTTATCGCGAACGGTCTTGAGCCGTCGCAGGAGGAAGTACGTGTCGAGCTGGACGATAATTTTCCGCGCTAGCGGCCTGGCCCTGGTCTTGGGGAGTACGGCCCTCGCCCAGGGGCCAATCGAGGTTCAAAGCCTCGACGCACTTGATCCGCTGGAAGTGGGTTTGCCTGGTGCTGCGCTGGGTATTTCGCTTTGGGATGGCAGCGATGCCGATATGGCCAGCCGGGTGCTCATGCTGCTGCCCGAGGCGAGCCGTGATGGCTATGCCTCGCCGGCGCTCGCCGATCTGGCGCGCTCGGTGCTGAGCTCCGGGGGCTATCCGCCTGCCGGCGGGCGCGGCAATCCGGCGCTGCCGGTGCTGCGGGCTGACCGTTTGCTGGCGGCGGGAGGCGTGTTCGAAGCCTATGACCTGCTCGAACGCACGCCCAATCTGAACCAGAATGAAGCGCTGTCGCGCCTGCATGCCGAACTCGCCTTCGCGACGGGCAATACGCGCAGCGCCTGCCATTCGGCCGACGCGCTTCTGCGCGGTCGTGAACAGGCCTATTGGCTGCGGGCCCGGGCGGTCTGCCTGGCGCTCGACGGTCAGGAAAGTGCCGCCGAATTGACCGCCGAGCTGGCCCGCAATTCCAGCGATGACGTCGGTTATGACACCATGCTCTATGCGCTGACGCTCGACGGCAATCCGCCGCCAGCCCTGCCGCCTGTCGATTCCGGCCTGAAACTCTCCATGGCCTTCCAGCTTGATGGCGAGACTGACCTGGACACGCTCGAGGTTGGCACGGCGCCCGGCTGGTTGCAGCGTTTCGTACACGGCCGCGCCATGCCCGCACCGGTGCCGGCCAGCGATCCGGCGCAAGCGCTGGCCGCCGCCCTGGCACTGTCCGGCCCAGGCCGGACCGCGGGGCTCGAGACCGTGCTGGTCCAGGGCGTTGACCGCTCCATAGCAGCGGGTGCGCTTTCCGGTTTGCTCGATGACGCCGTGGCCAGCGACGGCTTTGCCGTTGCCGCCCGGCGCTATGGCCGCGAGGTTCATACCCTGCCGGTGACGCGCGAGACGCTGGCAGATGGGTATCGCTTTGCCCTCGCAGCCCTGCTGAGCGGTGATTTGCGGACGGCCTCGCAATGGCGCGACGCCCTGATGGATGGCCCGCCGCAACCGCAGCCGGTCATGGCCTTCGACGAGACCGGGAAGCCGATTGATCCGCTGGATGACGCGATGCTGGTGGAGGTGCCGCCGGCCTGGGTGCCGCCGTCGCCGCGCCGCATGGTCAATCTCGACCTGGCGATCGCGATCGCCCGGGACAGGTTGTCTGGTGACCAGACCTCGGCCTTGCTGGGCGCGCATTTTGAAGCCTATGGCCCGTCGGCGCTGGCCGACATGCTGGCCTTCAACCGGCTCGGTGCCGGCGAGGTGGCGGGATTGCGCCCGGCCTTGCTGCTCGCGGCGCCCGCGACGGTTGGACCGGAAGTGCTGGCAATGGAAGCGGCGGCCCGCTCCGGAGCCGGTGCTGAAGCCGCCCTGCTGGCCATCGCTGTCCTGGCGGGGGCGCCGCTCAACGCCGAAACGCTGAGCCGCTCGATTGTCGTGCTCGATCAACTCGGCTTGCGCCGCGCTGCGCTCGATGTGTTGCTGGAGCGTCTGGTCGCGAGGGCGGTGTGAGCACGGGTCCGGAGATCGACCTCTTTCTCGACATGATGGCCGCCGAACGCGGCGCGGCCCGCAATACACTGGACGCCTATGCCCGCGATCTGACGGATGTTTCAGCCCGGCTCGCCGCGCGCGGCGTCAAACTCGAGCGCGCTGCGACGACAGATCTTGAACAGGTCCTGGCCGGGATCGAATCCGATGGCTTGTCGGCGGCCACAGCGGCGCGGCGCCTGTCGGCGATGAAGCGTTTCTATCGCTTCCTGCTCTCGGAAGGCCGGCGCAGTGATGATCCGTGCACACCGCTGCGTGGACCAAAACAGGGGCGCAGCCTGCCGAAAGTCCTCAGCGAAGCGGATGTCGACGCCCTGTTTGCGGCAGCCGCGGATTTGCCGGGGGCTTCGGGCTTGCGGACGCGGGCATTGCTGGAAATTCTCTATGCGGGCGGGTTGCGGGTCACCGAACTGGTCTCCCTGCCGCTCAGCGCCTTTATCCAGACCGAACGCTGCATATTTGTTACCGGCAAGGGTGGGCGCGAGCGCCTTGTGCCGCTGACGGCCTCGGCACTGGAGGCGATGGCCGCCTATCGTGACATCCGTGCCGCGCATTTGCCGCCGCTCAGATCGGGCCAGCCAAAAGCGCATCGATTCCTGTTTCCCTCTCGCACGGCGAAAACCGGCCATCTCACCCGCGAACGCTTCGCCCAGATCCTGCAGGAACTGGCCCTGGCGGCAGGCCTCGACCCGGCTCGCGTGTCCCCCCATGTTTTGCGCCATGCCTTCGCGACGCATTTGCTCGCGCGCGGTGCCGATCTGCGCGCCGTCCAGCTTCTATTGGGCCATGCCGATGTCTCGACGACGCAGATTTACACCCATGTGCTGGACGAACGGTTGAAATCCCTGGTCGAGAGCGCGCATCCACTGGCTCGAAAAACCTGAACCCCGCCACCACGCACTTCTGTTCACCGACAGTATTGCGCACTTGTGACGCCCGGCGGGGCTGGTTAGGTTCGACCCCATCTTGAACGTCCACAGGCGTTAAACGGGCATGTCCGATCCTACGCGTACCTATCTCGATTTCGAACGGCCTCTGGCCGAGCTGGAAGCCAAGATCGAAGAGCTTGAAACGCTCTCCGGTGCGGGCGGCGGCGATGCGCCAGATATGGCCGAAGAGACAGCCAAGCTGCGTCAGAAGGCGTCTGAACAGCTTGCGACGCTCTATGGCAAGCTCGACCCCTGGCGCAAGACCCAGGTCGCACGTCATCCAGAGCGGCCGCATTTTCGTGATTATCGCAAGGCGCTGATCGAGGATTTCGAAGAGCTGTGCGGCGATCGCCGCTTCTCCGAAGACGCCGCCATAGTCGGCGGGCTTGGCCGCTTCCGAGGCCGTTCCGTGGTCGTTATCGGCCATGAGAAGGGCCACGATACCGAGAGCCGCCTGCACCATAATTTCGGCATGGCTCGCCCTGAGGGCTATCGCAAGGCGATCCGCATCATGGATCTGGCCGAGAAATTCAACCTGCCGGTCCTGACCTTCGTCGACACGGCGGGCGCCTATCCGGGCCTCGGCGCTGAAGAGCGCGGCCAGGCCGAAGCGATTGCACGCTCGACCGAGCGTTGCCTGACGCTGGGCACGCCCCTGATCTCGGTCATCACCGGTGAAGGCGGATCCGGCGGCGCCGTGGCGCTGGCCAGCGCCAATGTCGTGATGATGCTCGAGCATTCGATCTATTCGGTGATCTCGCCGGAAGGCTGTGCCTCCATCCTCTGGAAAGACCAGGCCAAGGCCAAGGATGCCGCCGTCGCGATGAAGGTCACGGCACCGGATCTGCTTGGCTTCAAGATTATCGACGAGATTATTCCCGAGCCGATCGGCGGGGCGCATCGCCACCCGGTCGAGACCATGCGCTCAGTCGGCAATGCCATTGAAGCCCATCTCGCCAAGCTCGACGGTCTGTCGGACAAGGAATTGCGCCAGAAACGCCGTGAGCGCTTCCTGGCCATCGGCCGCGCCGGTGGCGGCGCCTTCTAGGCGGGATTCCGCGCGTTCACGATTTATCGAAGTGATACTTCCAGCCAGGGCAATTCCCGTCCCGGGAAGACGTCCGAGCTGCGCATCTCGATGCGTCTGGCGCCCATATGCAGATAGGCCGGTTCGGCGTAGGGATCTGACAGGATCGTCATCACCGTCTGGCCCAGCGCTTTCAATTGCGCCTTGGCGTGTTCGAACAGGGCGCGTCCGGCACCGCGACCAATCGCTTCCGGGGCAATGAAGAGCAAATCGAGCGTGCCGCTTTTGCCGGACGGGTCGATCTGGCAAACGCCCAGCAAATCACCGTCGGCTGATTGCGCGACGGTCGCATGGCCGGCGCCGATCGCGTCCTCAGTGACTTTCAGGTAGGGGGCGACGGAGGCCAGGAAGGCCGCATCATAGCCCCAATACGCCTTTGACCGCAGGCACAGCGCCGACAATGCCTGCGCCTCACCCGGTCGGGCAGGACGCAGGCGAATATCAGGCCTCGGAGTCGCGGCTGCCAATGGCGCCATGGCATTGCTTGTATTTCTTGCCCGAACCGCAAGGGCAGGCGGCATTGCGTGCCACGCGGCCCCAGGTTTCCGGACGGGTCGGATCGGCCGGCTCGGATGTCCGGCGCTGGGTTGGCGACACGCGTGATGCGACGGGACCCGAATCCGGCGCCCCCATGGAATTGCGGCCGGTGCGCGGGTCGATATGCGTCTCGGTGACATCCTGCGGAACTTGCGGAGGCTCAGGGGCGCGCTCGAAACGGATCAGCATCAACTGCCTGGTCACTTCGACGCGCAGACTGTCCATCATCTTTTCAAACAGGGCGAAAGCCTCGGTCTTGAACTCATTGAGCGGGTCGCGCTGGGCATAACTGCGCAGTCCGATCATCGAGCGCATCGCGTCGAGATTTTGCAGATGCTCGCGCCAATTCTGGTCGATCGCCTGCAGCAGGAAGGATTTCTCGATCCGGCGCATCAGATCGGGACCGCCATTGGCGGCCTTTTCGGCGAAGGCCCGGTCGGCCGCTTCTGTGACGCGTTCGAGGATTTCCTCGTCGGCAATGCCTTCTTCCTTGGCCCATTCCTGGACCGGAAGATCCAGACCGAAGACTTCGCGCATTTCGGTCGCCAGTCCTTCCACGTCCCACTGGTCGGCATAGACCTTGGGCGGGATGTGCTCGGTGACGAGATCCTCGGCAGTCTGGTGGCGCATGTCCTTGATGACGTCGGCAACGTCGGGAGCGGTCATGAAATCAATACGCTGCTCGAACACGGCCTTGCGCTGATCATTCATGACGTCGTCATATTTGAGGACGTTCTTGCGAATGTCGAAATTGCGCTGCTCGACCTTTCGCTGCGAGGTCTCCAGCGCCTTGGACATCCACGGGTGCGTGATCGCCTCGCCCTCTTTGAGGCCGAGGGTTTTCATGATCCCGTCCAGGCGCTCTGGCGCGAAAATGCGCAACAGGTCGTCCTGCACGGAAATGTAGAATTTAGACCGGCCTGGATCACCCTGGCGGCCAGTACGGCCACGCAGCTGGTTATCGATGCGGCGGCTCTCATGACGCTCGGTGCCGAGCACGTAGAGTCCACCGGCCTCAAGGGCGATTTCGCGCTTGGCGGCGATATCGGCTGCGATGACGGTTTTCTGGGCCGCGATGGCGGCGTCGTCGGGCTCGACGCCCTTTTGCGCCTGTTCGGCCTTCCATTGCATCATGCGCATATCGGCATTGCCGCCGAGCTGGATGTCGGTGCCGCGGCCCGCCATATTGGTGGCGATCGTGATGGCACCCGGCACGCCGGCCTGGGCGACGATCAGGGCTTCCTGTTCGTGATAGCGCGCATTGAGCACATTATGCTCGAGCGGAATGAGTTTGAGCATGTCCTTGAGCGGACGCGCGTCGGGGCGACCGGATTTCTTGAACGCCTCGATCTGCGCATCATCCTTGGGATAGAGATGACCGAGGGTGTCGCGGAAGGTCTTCTTGTCGCTGAGCAGTTTGGATAATTGCTCGGACTTCTCGATCGACACCGTGCCGACGAGGACCGGCTGGCCACGCTCCTGGCAATCGACCAGATCGTCAACGATGGCCGCGTATTTGTCGACCAGGGTCCGGAAGACCTCATCTTCATTATCAATCCGCGCGATCGGCCGGTTGGTCGGGATTTCGACGACTTCCAGCTCGTAGATCGAATGGAATTCGTCGGCCTCGGTTGCGGCCGTACCGGTCATGCCGGCGAGTTTCTTGTAGAGACGGAAATAGTTCTGGAAGGTGACGGAGGCCAGCGTCTGGTTCTCCGGTTGGATCTTCGCGCCTTCCTTGGCTTCGATCGCCTGGTGCAAGCCGTCAGACAGGCGGCGGCCTTGCATCATCCGGCCTGTGAACTCATCGATCAGCAGGACCTCTTCGCCCTTGACGATATAGTCCTTGTCGATCTGGAAGATCTTGTGGGCCTTCAGTGCCTGGTTGACGTGATGGACGATGGAGACATTCTCGATGTCGTACAGATCGCCTTCCTTGAGCAGGTCATTCTCGCGCAGCAGGCGCTCGATCTCTTCATTGCCCTCTTCCGTCAGCAGGACGGAGCGGGCCTTTTCGTCGATCTCGAACGTGTCGTCACCCAGCTGCGGGATCAGGGCGTCAATCGTCTTGTAGAATTCGGTACGGTCCTCGGTGCGGCCGGAAATGATCAGCGGCGTGCGCGCCTCATCGATCAGGATCGAATCGACTTCGTCGACGAGGGCATAGGCATGGCCGCGCTGGACCATTTCCTCGATCGAGTATTTCATATTGTCGCGCAGATAATCGAAGCCAAGCTCGTTATTGGTCGCGTAGGTGATGTCGCAGGCATAGGCCTCGCGGCGTTCCTGGTCAGACTTGCCGTGCGAGATGACGCCGGTGGTCATGCCCAATTGCGCGAAGACCTTGCCCATCCACTCGGAATCCCGCGTTGCGAGATAGTCATTGACCGTCACGACGTGCACGCCGGTCCCGGGCAGGGCGTTGAGATAGCAGGGCAGGGTGGCGACGAGGGTCTTGCCCTCACCGGTTTTCATCTCGGCGATCGAGCTGTCATTGAGGACGATGCCACCCATCAGCTGCACGTCGTAGGGCCGCAGGCCAATGGCCCGGTCGGCGGCTTCGCGCACGGCGGCGAACGCTTCCGGTAACAGGTCGTTGAGCTTGGCACCCTGTTCCAGGCGCGCCCGGAATTCAGCCGTCTTGCCCTTGAGGGCTTCGTCGGAGAGCGCCTTGAAATCGGCCTCGAGTGCATTGATTTTGTCGACAATCGGCTTCATGCGGCGCAATTTGCGGCCTGTTTCGGTTCCGAAGATCTTGCGGGCAAGTGAGAGCATGGTGTCTGGCTTTGCGAACAACGGTTGGGCTAGCAAATGCGTCAGGGGCCAGATCAATGGACCGGCGCAGGCGCTGGCATTGCTTTGAAACGTCTGGCTGACTTAAGGATGGGGACAATCAGTGTCAATCAAGCCGCGCGGCACAGTATGCGTCCGCACGGTCTGGCGAGGTGAAGTTGGTGTCGATGAAACGTGTTTTTGCAGCAAGCTTGGCGCTTGTCGTACTTGCCGGATGCGGGCCCGAGCCGCGCCGTACAGCCGCCGATTTCGGACTGTCCGGTTCCGCGCTGTCATTGGATGAGCGCGATCCGGTCATGGCGCGCGTCGATGGCACATTGATCCGCCGTTCCGATGTCGAGCGCGAAGCGGCGAGTCAGGCGGAGGGCAGCGAATCTCCGCCGGCGGCGCCGGGAAGCGAGGCGTTCACCGCGATTCTCGACGAATTGATCGACCAGCGTCTGCTGGCGATGGAAGCGCGCCGGCGCGGCCTCGACCAGTCGGAGGAGGCGCAGCGGCGGCTGGCGTTGGCCGAGGAGCGGATTCTGGGGAATGTGCTGGTGGAAACCGCGCTCGCCGACGCGGTCAATGAAGCGACGATCGAGCGGATTTACCAGGAACAGGTCCGGCTCATCCCGCTCGGCGAGGAGGTGCGTGCGCGCCATATCCTGGTGGATACCCGCGAAGAAGCCGAGGCCATACGGGCGCTGGTCGATTCCGGGCAGGATTTTGCCGCGCTCGCCGTGCGCATGAGCCAGGACCAGGCGACGCGGCTGCAGGGCGGCGATCTGGGATATTTCACCCGTGAAGGCGTTCTGCCGGCCTTTGGCGCTGTCGCCTTCCGGACCGGGGCCGGCACAACCTCCGAAGCGTTCGAGACCGAATTTGGCTGGCACATCCTGCACGTGATCGACCGGCGCCGCGAACCGCCTCCCACCCTGGAGGCTTTGAGACCGAATATCGTCCGCTTCTTTACCTTCGACCAGCTGGAGGGGCTGATCGAGGGTTTGCGGCAGCAGGCGGTGATCGAACGGGCGGCCCTGCCGGTGCCGGATATCATGCTGGACGACCGGAGCGATGTCGGACCGGCGGAGGCTGGCGAAACCCGGGTGGAGGGCGCCGAGACTGAAGCCGGTGATCCGGTGGCCGATCCCGGCTAAGACCTGCTTAACCGCCTTCCTGCACCTGCCCTTAACGGAGTTTGTTCATAATGGATGCTCGTGGCCCGAAACCGGTCCTCTATGTTGCCGCCTGTGCTTTGCTGGATGCGGATGGCCGTATCCTGATTGCCAGGCGCCCCGAGGGGAAGCCGATGGCGGGCCTTTGGGAATTCCCCGGCGGCAAGATCGAGCCGGGCGAGACACCGGAGCAGGCTGTGGTTCGCGAACTGCGTGAAGAGCTGAGTGTCGAACCGTGCGAACGGTGCCTGCACCCCTTTGCCTTTGTTTCGCACGCCTATCCGGATTTTCACATTGTGATGCCCTTCTTCCTGTGCCGGACCTGGGACGGTTTCCCCCAGCCCAATGAAGGCCAGGAGCTGGCCTGGGTGCGCAAGGAAAAGCTGCGCGAGTATCGCATGCCGGCCGCGGATCTCCCGCTGGCTGCCGAGTTGAGGGACCGCCTGTGATGTTGATGCTGACCCGCTTCCTCCGCGATGAGACGGGCGCCACAGCGATCGAGTACGGCATGATCGCAGCCGCAATGGCGACGGTGATCCTCGGCCTCTGGGCAACTTTTGGCCCGGCTGTGGCCCGGCTCTATGACGATGTCGCTGGCGCGATCTAACGTCCGGCCTTCCTAACGCCCGGCCTTCTCGCCCGCAGATTTTTCCGTCACGCCCAGCGCATCGGCCAGCCTGACCGTCGCCGACCCCGGACGCTTGGCAACAGGTTGATCGGGATGTGGCGCCCAGCCTGCGGCGTGGACGATTTCGAATGTGGCGCGGATACGCCCGTCGGGGTCGGAGAACCGCTCGGCATAGATTTCCGCCATCCGTACGAACAGGGCCCGTGTCGCCGGACCGCGGGGCCGGTCGGCGAGAATACTGGTTTCTCCCATGCCGCGCAGATCTGCCATCAGCGCGAAGGCATTGTCATAGCGCACGGTGACACGGTCGATATCGGCGACCGGCATGGTGAAACCGGCGCGCTGGAGCAGGGCGGCGATGTCGAATGTGCCCGCGAGCGGCGAGACGCGTGCATGGGCGCCGCCGCTCAGCTCAGTCTCGGCTGTCACCAGGCATTGGCGCAATTCGGTCAGGCTATTGCCGCCCAGCAGGGCCGCTGCGAAAAACCCGTCCGGTTTCAGCGACCGGCGCAATTGCACCAGCACGCCGGGCAGATCGTTGGTCCAGTGCAGGCCGAGCGGGGCGAGAACGAGGTCGAGACTGGCATCGGCGAAGGGCAGGCGCTCCTCATCGAGCGCCAGGGCGGGGCCCTCAAGCCGGGCCGCGATGGCTGGTGCCAGGTCGCTCTGCGCAACCCAGCCGGTCTTGCTGCCGGCATGGCGTTGGCGAAGTTCTGTTTGCAGACCGGGGCCGCCGCCGAGGATCACGGCGTGGTCAAAATCGCGCATGACACCTTCGACCCGGTCACAAATATCGTCGAATGCCCGTTGCACGAGAAAATTGTATGACTGTATGCTGCGCGCAGCGCGATTGCGGCGCTGGCGCAACAGGCCTCGGTCAAACAAAAGCGGGGGCAGGTCGGGCGACATGCAGCCGATATGCCTTTTGCGGCGCGCCAAGGGAAGGGGCGGTGTGAGCAAGCGCATTCTGACAGCCATTGCCGACGCGATTTGGCCCCCGGTCTGCCCAGTGCGCAGTGTACCGGTCGACGCCAGCGGGCGGCTTGAAGCGAGCGCCTGGCAGGGGCTGGACTTCCTGGCGGCGCCCTGGTGCGATTGCTGTGGCCTGCCCTTTCCCTATCCCTCGGGTACCGGCGCTGATACCGGCATATTGTGCGCCACCTGCATGGCCCGCCCGCCCAAATTCGACCGCGCCCGGGCGCCGCTCGCCTATGGCGATGTCTCGCGGCAGCTGGTGTTGGGGTTCAAAAATGGGGGCCGGCGCGAGATGATCGACCAGTTCGGCTGCTGGATGGCCCATGCCGGCGCAGCCTGCCTGGACGGTGCCGATTATATCCTGCCGGTTCCGTTGCACTGGCGTCGCCTGCTGTCGCGGCGCTACAATCAGTCAGCATTGCTCGGCCAGGCCCTGTCGCGCCAGACGGGTGTGCCCATGCAGGCCGGCTGGCTGTTGCGGACGCGGGCGACGCCGAGCCAGGCAGGAAAGAGCGTGTTGTCGCGGCGCCGCAATATGGCTGGAGCCTTTCATGTCGCCCCCGGTCACCGGCTCGACGGCAGCCATATTGTTCTGGTCGATGATGTCTTCACGACCGGGGCAACGGCCTCGGCCTGTGCGCGCCAATTGCGGCGTGCCGGAGCTGAAATTGTGACTGTTGTCACGCTCTGCCGTGTTGTACGCGCCAGCGATCCCACTATGTAAAAGGGTAGAGGAGTTTCCCAATGGCCAAAGTGACCATCTATACCCGACCCATGTGTGGCTACTGCGCCCGCGCGGTCTCGCTGCTGAAATCAAAGAAAGTCGACTTCGAGGAAATCGATGCCGGCTTCGACCAGAAGAAGCGCGAGGAAATGGTGCAACGCTCACGCGGCGGTCGCACCTTCCCGCAAATCTTTATCGGCAAGGACCATGTCGGCGGCTGTGACGAACTTGTGGCGCTGGACCGCGCGGGCAAGCTGGACGCAATGCTGAGCCTGTAATGAGCACAATCGCAACAGCGCTGATCCAGATGCGGTCCGGGATCGATCCGGCCGCCAATCTGGCGATGGCCTGCGATCTGATCCGCCAGGCCGCAGCGCGTGGCGCAATGCTGGTTGCGACACCGGAAACCACGCATCTGGTGCAAAAGGATGCCGACCAGGCCTTTGCGGTGATGCGGACGCCGGACGAGGATCCGGCCATCCCGGCCTTCGCTGCGCTGGCCAAAGAACTCGGCATCACCCTTCTGATCGGCTCGCTCGCTGTCAAACTGGCGGAGCGCCGCGCCGCCAACCGCTCATTCCTGTTCGCGCCGGACGGGCAATTGCTCGCCAGCTACGACAAGGCACACATGTTCGATGTCGGTCTGGGGCAAGGTGAGACCTATCGCGAATCCGCGAATTACCGCGCCGGTGACCGGCTGGTGCTGGCCGATATCGGCGCGGCGCGGCTTGGCCTGTCGATCTGCTATGATGTGCGCTTCGCCTATCTCTATCGCCGCCTGGCCCAGGCCGGGGCGCAAATTCTCTCAGTGCCGGCCGCCTTCACCCGGCCAACCGGGCGGGCACATTGGGAAATCCTTTTGCGGGCGCGGGCGATCGAAACCGGGTCCTGGGTGATCGCGCCAGCCCAGGCCGGGCTGCATGAAGATGGCCGCCGGACCTGGGGACATTCCATGATTGTTGACCCCTGGGGCGCTGTGACGGCGATGCTCGATCATGACGAACCGGGGATCCTGTTGGCCGAGTTGAACATGGACAAGGTCGCCGATGCCCGTTCGCGCATTCCGGCTCTCTTGCATGACCGCGAGCTGGGCGGGCCGGACGAGATGATCCTGCGATGATCCGCTATGCGCTCCTTTGTGATCAGGAGCACGGGTTCGAAGCCTGGTTTTCGAACTCTTCCGCCTTTGACGATCAAAATGATCGCGGCCTGGTCGAATGCCCCCAATGCGGCTCGGTCACGGTGCGCAAGGCGGTGATGTCGCCGGCGGTCTCGACCTCACGCAAACGCGACGCGACCCCGGAAGCGAAATTCAAGGCGATGGCATCGCAGGTGAAGGCGCATATCCGCAATAATTTCGACTATGTCGGCGGTGATTTCGCGGCCGAGGCGCGCGCCATTCATGCCGGTGACAAGCCGGATCGCCTGATCTATGGCGAGACCACGCCCGAGGAGGGTGAGGCCCTGCGCGAAGAAGGGGTTCCGGTGGCGCCCTTGCCGGACGCCCTCGCGCCGACGCCGCCGAAGAAGGCGAATTGATCGGCGCGGGCCGGCATCAAGCCTGCGGTTTGCGCGCCACCACCATGTAATTCACGCTGGTATCATCGCCCAGTGTCCATTGGTCATTGAGCGGGTTGTAGCTGACCCCGACCGCGTCATCCGTCTCCATACGGCCCTCATGCAGGGCGGCGGTGAGCTCTCTTGGCTGGACCAGCTTGTGGAAGCGGTGCGTGCCGCGCGGCAGCCAGCCCATCACCCATTCCGCACCGACAATGGCGAGCGCGAACGCCTTGGAGGTCCGGTTGATGGTGGCGCAGATCATCAGCCCGCCCGGTTTGACCAGCGCCGAACAGTCGACGAGGAAAGTGTGCGGATTGGCGACATGCTCCATCACTTCCAGATTGAGCACGACATCGAAGGGGGGCTCACCGGCCTCGATCAATTGCTCGGCGACGCCGTGGCGATAATCGATCTCAAGTCCTTGCTCGGCGGCGTGCACCGAGGCGGTTTTCACATTGGCTTCGGCCGCATCGACCCCGGTGACCGCCGCGCCGAGGCGGGCCATGGGTTCAGACGCCAGCCCGCCACCGCATCCGATATCGAGGATGCGCAGGCCTTCGAAGGGGCGTGTCCCGGCGAGGCCGAAATGGCTGCAGATCGTATCGCGGATGAAGGCCAGGCGGATCGGGTTGAATTTGTGCAGGGGCTTGAACTTGGAGTCCGGATCCCACCATTCAGCGGCAATGCGCGAGAATTTCTCGACTTCGGCCGGATCGACCGAAGGGCGGGAGAGGGTTTCCGGTGCGGCAGTGCTGGCCATGCCTGTTCTCCTGAGGCGCGTATTCCCGCAATATTGCGTTCGAGCGTTGCGTACAAGGCTTCGCCCAAGTAGGAAACCGCGATAACATTGCGGGATCAATCCGCGATATCCTGACAGCCACATTATGGCCCTGCTGGACGGGCTTATCGAGACGGGTGCGACGTTTTGAACCGTCATGGCTTCGAGACTGAGCGAGGGACAGGTGGAATGATACGCGTCGTTGCGAAATTTGGCGGAAGTTCGGTCGGTACGATCGAACGTATCCGCCATGCCGCCGGCCTGGTGGCCGAGGCGGTCGCGCGCGGCGAAACGCACGCTGTCGTGGTTTCGGCCATGGCGGGCGAGACGGATCGCCTGCTCGGGCTGGCGGGTGAGTTCGGGGCCGGGCTGGGTGACGCGGAAACCGATGTCGCCCTGGCGGCCGGTGAGCAGGTGGCGGCGGCGCTGATGGCGTTGGCGCTGCGCGAACGCGGCCTGCAGTCGCGCTCCTTCCTGGGGTGGCAGGCGCCGGTCTTCACCGATGGCCCACCCGGCGCGGCCCGTATTGCCGGCATGGAGGCCTCGGCCTTTGAAGCGGCCATGGCCAGCGGCATTGTTCCGGTCCTGGCCGGCTATCAGGGCATTGCCGAGGATGGATGCCTGCGGACGCTCGGCCGCGGCGGCACCGATCTGTCGGCGGCGGCGCTGGCTGCGGCGCTGGGGGCACGCTGCGACATCTACACCGATGTCGATGGCGTCTACACGACAGACCCACGCATTGAACCGGCGGCGCGCCGGCTCGATGCGATCAGCCATGACGAAATGCTCGAACTGGCGGCGCAGGGGGCCAAGGTCCTGCAGGCACGTTCGGTCGAGTTCGCCAAATCGCGACATGTGCCGATGCGGGTCTTGTCGAGCTTCCTGGCTGCGGGCCAGAGCCGCGGCACCGATATCGTGGCTGATCGCGATATCGCCGAACGGCGCGTCGTCTCCGGCGTGGCCTACGCCCGTGACCAGGCCCGCATCGCCGTTCTGGGCGGAGCGCCGCAATCGCGTTTCGCCAGCGAGACCTTTGCCATTCTCGCCAATGCCGGGATTGGCGTCGACATGATCGTCCAGGCGCATGGGCGTGAGCCGGATACCGTCAATCTGGAATTTTCAGTTGCGCACCGTGACCTTGATCGTGCCCAATCGGCACTGGAGCAGGGATTGCCGGGGCTGCGGATCGGTTCGGAAACCGGTCTGGCGAAGGTATCGGTCGTTGGCGCCGGTCTGCGTCAGCGCGCCGATGTCGCCCGGTCATTGTTTGGTGTGCTCGGTGAAAGCGGAATTGCGGTAAAGGTATTGGCGACGTCCGAGATCAAGATCTCGGCGCTGATTGACAATGACGCGGTCGAGCGCGCCGTGCGCGCGCTGCATGCAGCCTATGGCCTGGATCGAATGGGGAATTGATGGAAGCGAAAACGCCCAATACCCGTGACCCTCGCCGCCTTCTCAGGCGTATGCGCGAGCTGATGGCGACGCGCGAGAATGCGCAGGATCGACTCGATCACCTCACCACGCTGATCGCCGACGAGGCCGGTTGGGACGTGTGTTCGATCTATCTGGCGCGGCGTTCCAGCGCGCTCGAATTATGCGCCACCCACGGCCTGAAGGCTGAAGCTGTCCACCATACCCGCCTGCAGCCCGGTGAAGGCCTGGTAGGCCTGGTGGCGCGGCGGGCGCGCCCGTTTGCGACATTTGATGCCCGTTCGCACCCCGCCTTCTCCTACCGGCCCGAGACCGGCGAAGAACCCTTCAACACTTTTGTCGGCGTGCCGATCCTGCGCGGTGGCCGCCTGGTTGGTGTGTTGACGTCGCAGTCGACAGTGGAGCGCCAGGTCGGCGAGGACGAGATCGACTCGCTGCAGACCGTGGCCATGGTGCTCGCCGAGATCGTGGCTTCCGGCGATATCGTCGATTCCGAGGAAATGGCCGGCCTCGACGTGCGCCAGTCCAAGCCGGAGCGGCTGCAGGGCGGGGCTTTTTCCGGCGGTCTGGTGAAGGGCGTGGCCGTATTGTTCGAGCCGCATGTCGGCTCCGACCGGCTGATCTCCGAGGATGCTGCAGGCGAAGAGGCACGCCTCGACACGGCGATTGATGGTTTGCGCTCCTCGATTGACGACATGCTTGAAAGCGGGCGGGTGCCGTTCGGTGGACCGACGCGCGATGTTCTGCAGGCCTATCGCATGTTCGCCCATGATCGCGGCTGGCTGGAGCGTCTGCGTGAGGCTGTGCGGCTTGGCCTGACGGCGGAAGCGGCGATTGAACGGGTCCGCAATGAGAACCGGGCCCGGTTGATGAAGGCCGCCGATCTGACCTTCCGCGAGCGCTTGCACGACCTTGAGGACCTGGCCAATCGCCTGTTGCGGCATCTCGACGGCCATACGGCACCCCAGATCACCCTGCCCGACAACGCCATCCTGATCGCCCGCAATATCGGCCCCGCCGAATTGCTCGATTTTGACCGGACCAAATTGCTCGGCGTGGCGCTTGAAGAGGGGTCCGCCTCCTCTCACGCGGCGATTGTTGCCAAGGCGCTCGGTATTCCGCTGATCGGCCGCCTCGAAGGCGCCCTTGATCGCGCCGAGAATGGCGATCCGGTCATCCTCGACGCAGAATTTGGCGTGCTGCACATCCGCCCGACTGTCGATGTGATCGAAGCCTATGACGAGCGTTTGCAGGTCCTCTCGATCCGGCGTCTCTCCTATGCCGAGATGCGCGGACCGTCGGTGACCCTGGATGGCCAACGGGTTGGTCTGCACATCAATGCCGGCCTGCTGGTCGAACTGAGCCATCTCGAACAGGCTGGCGCCGACGGGGTCGGTCTGTTCCGCACTGAATTCCAGTTCATGGTCGCCGACACCCTGCCCAGGCTTGACGCCCAGGCTGCCGTCTATGGCAGCGTGCTCGACGCGGCCAATGGCAAACCGGTCGTGTTTCGCACCCTCGATCTGGGTGGTGACAAGGTGGCGCCGTTCGCGCCCTCCATGGTCGAACCCAATCCGGCGCTGGGCTGGCGCGCCATCCGGATGGGCCTCGATCGGCCGGGCCTGCTGCGCTACCAGTTGCGCGCCCTGATCCAGGCCGCTGCTGGCCGGCCGCTGCATGTGATGTTCCCGATGATTTCCGCGCCGTGGGAAATGCGTGCGGCCCGCGCCATGCTTGAGCGCGAATTGCAGCATGCCGAGCACAACCGGCATCCGCTCCCGTCCGAGGTCAAGATCGGCCTGATGCTGGAAACCCCCGGCATTGCCTGGGCCATCGAGCACGTGATCGACGCGGTCGACTTCGTTTCGGTCGGTGCCAATGATTTGATGCAATATTTCTTCGCCGCAGACCGGCAAAATGCGCGTGTCTCGGATCGGTACGATGTCCTCTCTCCGGCAGCGCTCGGATTGTTCCGGCAAATCCGCAATGCCTGCGCCAAACATGATGTTCCTGTGTCCGTATGTGGTGAGATTGCTTCCAAGCCCCTGGAGGCTGCGGTCCTGATAGGGCTTGGTTACCGAAGTCTTTCCATGGCCGCCGCCAATCTCGGCCCGATCAAGAAACTCATCTCCGGCCTCGACGCCGACAAGCTTGGCATCTGGCTTGCTAGCCGTATGGATAGCCCGGCCGACAGCTTGAGACCGCTCTTGCTGAACGCCGGTGCCGAAGCCGGATTACCTGGCGAGGCTGTTGAAAACGGGCGCAGAATTTGATCTTATGGTTAAGAGTGATGTGGGGAAGCTCCAATCACTTGCCCTGAGTGAGCATTCTACCCCGGACGGGGGAGGGGTTAAGGGTATGTCGAGTCAAACAGGAATGGCGGGTTTCGTGCCAGTAGATGCGGTGTTTTCGGAGAGTGGCGCGAGTTATGTGCAGCATTCAGCGGGTGACCGGCTGCGCGAGGCGCGCACCAAGGCCGGGCTGACGCTCGATCTGGCAGCGGCCCGTACGCGGATACGCCGTGACTACCTCGAAGCTCTTGAAACCATGGACACACGCGGCCTGCCGGCCCGTGCCTATGCGATTGGCTATCTGCGGACCTATGCCAGTTTCCTGGCCATTGAACCGGTTGGCATTGTCGAGCAGTTCAAGCGTGAAGTGGACACCGAGACCGGCCGGGCCGTGCCCTCGGCCTCGGCCAAGACACGCGATCCGATCAAATTGCCGCGCGGTGCCTTCGGTGCAGTTCTCATCCTGGTTTGCGTCGCTTCTGTCGCCTGGTGGTATGCCGAGCAATCGCCATCATTCGGCGTGATCGCCAACATGCCTTCGCCGCCCGATGCCGCTCCGGAATGGGCCCGCGCTGATTTTCAACCCGCCCGCCGCCCGGCCGATATCGGCACGATCTGGACCGGCGTTCCGCTTGGCGATGCGGCCGAAACCGACCAGCTGACGTTGCGCGCCACGGCGCCGACGACGCTGGAAATCCAGGACGCCTCGGGCCGGATCCTGTACTCGCGCACGCTGGCAGCCGGTGATGTTTATCAGGCACGCGAGGACGGGCTGACCTTTTCGGCGTCCGATGCCGGAGCGATTCTGCTGGAACGTGGCGGTGTCGAACTTGGTACGCTTGGCGCGGCGGGAATTCCCGTCGAGAATATCGCGCTGGCCCAGGCCGAGCCTGCTGTAGTCGTCCCTGAATAATTCCGGTCACTGGCTCGCAAGCCTGCCGCAATCCCGCTATATCACACGCTCATGCTAACGCCTCTCGCGTTATCGGAGCCCGCCATGTCTGCCATAATCCCAGAACGTGCCCACGATCCTCGTACCGTACGCCCCTGGCGCATGATCGAGCGGCGCAAAAGCCGCACGATCCGGATCGGCAAGCTGGAAATCGGTGGCGATGCCCCGATCAGCGTCCAGACCATGACCAATACGCTGACCTCTGATGCCAGCGCCACGATTGGCCAGATCCGGCGTTGCGAGGAAGCCGGGGTCGACATCGTACGGGTCTCCTGTCCCGATGAGGCCTCGACCGCCGCGCTCAAGACCATTGTCCAGGCGTCGAGCGTGCCGCTGATCGCGGATATCCATTTTCACTACAAGCGCGGCATCGAGGCGGCCAAGGCCGGGGCGGCCTGTCTGCGCATCAATCCGGGCAATATCGGCTCGATGGACCGGGTGCGCGATGTCGTGCAGGCGGCGCGCGATCATGGCTGCGCCATCCGGATCGGCGTCAATGCCGGCTCGCTGGAAAAACACCTGCTGGAAAAATACGGTGAGCCTTGTCCTGACGCGATGGTGGAGAGCGCGCTGGAACATGCGCGTATCCTCGATGATCTCGATTTCCATGACTACAAGATCTCGGTCAAATCCTCCGACACCTTCATGACGGTCGCGGCCTACCAGCAGCTTTCCGAAGCGACCGATGCACCCTTGCATCTCGGGGTAACCGAGGCCGGTGGCACTCGGATCGGCACGGTCAAATCCTCGATCGGGATCGGCTCCCTGCTCTGGGCCGGAATTGGCGATACGATCCGCGTCTCGCTTTCCGCCGAGCCGGAGGAAGAGGTTCGCGTTGGCTTCGATATTCTCAAATCGCTGGGGCTGCGCACGCGCGGCGTCAATATCATCGCCTGCCCGTCCTGTGCGCGGCAGGGCTTTGATGTCATCCGCACCGTGGAAACCCTGGAAGCCCGCCTGGCGCATATTTCCGAACCGATCTCGCTGTCGATCATCGGCTGTGTCGTCAATGGTCCGGGCGAGGCCCTGATGACCGATCTCGGCTTCACCGGCGGCGGTGCCGGGCGCGGCAAGATGTATATCTCGGGAAAACCCGACCACAACACCAGCAATGAAGACATGGTTGAGCATATCGTCGAGCTGGTCGAAGCGCGGGCGGCAGAGCTGGGCGCGGCACGCGCCCTTGATGAGGTGAGTGAATAGCGGGTGTGTCTGCACCGGGACTCTCACCCGGTCTTTCCCCGCTGATCGATGCAGCGCGGTCGTATAGACGGGTGTCATTCGCTGGGGAGCGTTTGCATCAGGACTCGACAATCCATGTTCAAGATCATTCTTGCGGCCAGCACACTGGCTCTCGCACCGGCCTGCGCACTGGCGCAGGGCGCCGATCCGGAGACCGTCCAGGTCAATAGCGCCGACGCCCACCGCTTCATTGCCGTTTTCGACGCTGCACAGGGACAGCCCACCGCACAGGCGCTGCAGGCCGGCTATCTCGATGGCGCATCTCAGGCGGTCGATATCTTTACGCCCGACCGGATCCGCAGCGCCGAGCATCTGGCCGGCTATATTGCTGAACACAGCGAGCAGTACCGCCGCGCGATTGATGTCTGCCTGCCCATCGCCGAGTCGATGACGCCGGAGCTTCGCAGCATCTATGCCGCGACCCGCGCGCTATTGCCTGACCGTGAACTGCCAGACATTCATGTTCTGTTTGGCGCCGGAAATTCCGGTGGAACGGCCGGTCCCGGCGCACAGGTGCTCGGTCTGGAAGTGATCTGCGCGATCAAGGACAGCGAGTTGGATATCCGGTCGGCTTTCCGCATGTTCTTCGCGCACGAGACCGTTCACACATTTCAGGATCAGCCTGACCCCCATACCCTTGTGGCAGATCCGCTGCTCTTTGCCGTGTTGATGGAAGGCGTGCCCGATTTCATCGCCCTGCAGACGACCGGGGAATTGCCCTGGGTCGACCGGGACCGCTGGGCGCGGGAGAATGAGGCCATGCTCTGGGCGCAATTTGCCCGGGACCGGGTCAGTGTGCACGATGGCTTTGCGCTCGGCGAGGGCGGCATGTCGTTTGACGAATCGGCCAATGCGGCCTTGCACAATTGGGTCGGCAATTATGGCCAGGCACCGGAGGGCTGGTATTTCGAGGCCGGCTACTGGATCGGCCGGCAGATCGCGCAGGGCTATTATGATCAGGCGGACGACAAGGCGGCGGCACTGGCTGCGCTGATTGCACTTGAGGATCCTGCCGGCATTTTGCAGGCTAGCGGCTATGCCGGGCATGCCGGTGCCATTGAATGAGAGCCCCGCCATGACACTCACCCTGTACGGCCTGAAAAACTGTGACACGTGCAAGCTGGCGCTGAGAGAAATCTCGGCCGCCGGGCTTGAGCACCGCTTCGTCGATATTCGCAGCGACGCCGATCTGGTTGCGCTGGTGCCGCTCTGGGTAAAGCTGGCCGGTGCCAAGGCGTTACTCAATACCCGCTCGACCACCTGGCGCGGCCTTTCGCTGCAGGATCAACAGCTCGCTGATGCCGAGCCGGCGGCACTTCTGATCGCCAACCCGACCCTGGTCAAACGGCCGGTGATCGAAAGCGGTGACGCCTTGTATGTCGGCTGGACAGCGGCCGTGCGCGCGGCGGTGCTGGGCGCAGCGGGATGATCGATATCGAGCTCCGGGCCGGCTGCGATATCAGCCTGGGCTTTCCGCATCATGGCGCCGAGACGCCGGCCGATCACCTGCGCGCGGTCGCCGAATACATGGACCGTGAAGGGTTTGCGTCCGAGATGTATCTTGGCGGGCCGATGGTCGCGGCGCTGGAAGCGAAAACCGCTGACCTGCTCGGTAAACCGGCGGCGATGTGGTGCCCCACGGGCACCATGGCCCAGGGGATTGCGGCGCGCATCCACGCCGCTCGCGCCGGGCAGGGCAGCATCCAGCTTCACCCGACCTCGCATCTCGAATTGCATGAGGAGCGCGGCTATCACTACGCCCATGGGCTTGATGCGAGCCTGATCGGCGATTGGGCCGATCCGCTCACCGCCGCCGACCTCCAGCCCGGTTCCGCCTGCGCCTTCATTGAGCTGCCGCAACGGCATAATGGGGGTGCCCTGCCGGCCTGGGACGAATTGCAGGCAGTCAAGGCGCGCGCACGGGCACTCGACTTGCCGCTGCACCTGGACGGGGCCCGCCTGTGGTCGACCCGGCCCTTCTATGACGACCGGACCTATGCGCAGATCTGTGATGGCTTCGCCTCAGTCTATGTCTCGCTCTACAAGGATATTGGCGCCCTCGGCGGTGCGGTGCTGGCGGGCGAGGATGATTTCATCGCCGAGGCGCGGCTATGGCTGGCCCGCTTCGGGGGCCGTATCGTCTCGCCGGTGCCGATGGTGCCCGATGCGCTGCGACTGCTCGACCGGCGGCTCGATCTGATGCCGGCTTTTGTTGCACGGGCCCGCGGTCTGGCCCTGGCATTGTCCGGGATTGAGGGCGTGACCGTCACGCCCGACCCGCCGCATGTGAACATGTTCCATCTGCGTCTGCCGTGTGATGCGCCAATGGCGGAACGGGCTCGGGACGAAGCGGCGCGGCAAACCGGCGTCTGGCTCGGAAATCGCTTCTGGGATCTGGAAGGCGGGCCGGTTTGCGCGCTGGAAATCACCGTCGGCGAATATCTGCTCGGCCTCCCCGATGCCCGTGTGGTTGACGCCGTCACGGTTCTCGCCGGCCATATCGCTGCCGCTATTCGACCAGGGCAAACAGAACCAGGGTGAGGGTCATCGGCTGGCCATTGCGGATCAGCCGAACCACCAGGGTATTGTCCGGCGGCGGGCCGTCGCAGCCGCGCACATCGAGCGAAGCTCCATTGAACCCGGTGACGATATCGCCCGCCTGTATACCGCCGCGACTGGCGGGTGTGTCGGCAATCACCGACCCGACCCGATAACCCTGCGGGTGCGGTTCGAATACCATGCCATGATCATAGTCCGGCTCGAAGGTGATCGGGGTCTCAGGATGGTGGCGCACCATGCGCACGCGTTCGGTCGCCTGGTCAAAGGTCCACGTAAAATGGCGCATCACTTCGCCGCCGATCAATTCGGTGCCGGGCGTGGATTGCAGGGTCGGCGTGATGAGATGGTTGGGGCCGATGCGGGCATTCAGCCGTGACCGGGCGCCCGACCGTTCCTCGACTTCACGTAGGCGCATCGACGCGCCGGTCGGACGCGGCGGCTCGAAGGTGTCATAGAGATCGATCCGGCGCACAGCGAGGCTGGTCATGGCGGCACCACTGTCAATCAGCATGCGGCGGCGGCGATCAGGAAATTCCACCACCATCCAGGGGCGATAGTCAGGACCGTCCGCGCTGAACACCGTCACGCCATCGGGCGGCGGTAACCGGCCTTCTTCCAGCCGCATCTCGCCATTCTCGTAATCCAGCGTCAGCAGGTAATCGCTGAACGCACCAAAGGAGAGGATGCCGTCGATCGGGTGACCCAGCGCCCGGCCGAGATGATCGAGCTGGCCGACGCGGGCCTGCAAGCGATTGATCGCGAGGGGGCCTGCCTGTGCGTCGCGGATATTGGCGCGGTCGCGCGCGCCGAGCCGGATGCCGCTGACACGCTCGATACTGTCAGGGTCGACATAGGAAGATGAGGCGCCGGTATCGTGCAGGAACCAGAGTGTGCGGTCGGCCGGATAACCTTCGCGCGGCGCAAGCGTGATCGGTATCAGAAAATAGCCGCGGCAGATGACGGTGGGTATGACGACCGGGTCGGCGGCGCTTGCGGCGCTGCCAATGCTCAGGAAACTTGCGATGACCAGCAATGCGTGATGGATCGACACACCAAAACTCCGAACCTGCCGGACAGAGTACCCGGGTGACGGGTGCCGCCAAGGGGGAATGCACCCGATGAAATCGATTTGCGTCTATTGTGGCTCCAATCCGGGCCGGGATCCGGCGTTTGTGACGGCCGCTCGCGCAGTCGGAACGCGGCTCGCCGGGGCAGGGCTTGATATCGTCTACGGCGGCGGCCAGGTCGGTCTGATGGGCGAAATTGCCGATGCCGCGCTGGAGGCCGGTGGCCGGGTGATTGGCGTCATTCCCGAATTTCTCGCCCTCAAGGAAATCGCCCATCTCGATTTGACCCGGCTCTACGTCGTGCAGTCCATGCATGCTCGCAAGGCAAAAATGGCGCATTTGTCGGACGCCTTCATCGCGCTGCCAGGCGGCATTGGG
>TARA_R110002126_G_scaffold181187_3_pt1 | contig 24608 bp, 20 predicted proteins | sample TARA_R110002126 | Tara Oceans TARA_R110002126 (sample SAMEA4397536) | marine metagenome | biome: Polar Biome; feature: [DCM] deep chlorophyll maximum layer (ENVO:01000326); material: water (ENVO:00002006), including particulate matter (ENVO:01000060) such as... | depth 30 m | reverse complement strand
CAGGTTTTGAGTTGAATCTGTATACAAAAACAGGTTTAGGTGATGGTAAGCAAGCAAACAATCCTTGGTTACAAGAATTTCCTGATCCAATTACACGAGCTTCTTGGGATAATTATTTAATGATGTCTATGGCTGATGCTACAGAGTTAGGTTTTTCTAATCCTGTAAAAGATAATGGGGCTATTGACGGAGATTATGCTAAAGTTTCTGTAAACGGAAAAGAAGTAGTTGTTCCCGTAATGATACAACCAGGTCAAGCAAAAGGTTCTTTAGGATTGGCACTTGGTTATGGTAAAACTTTTGGATTAAAAGAAGAAATGCAAGTAGGTGTTAATGCGTATCCTTTATATAAAGGTGGTAATAACATTCAATATAATGTATCAATAGAAAAAGTATCAGGAACACATCAATTTGCTTGTACACAAGTACAAAAAACAATTGCAGGCCGTCATGATATTTTAAAAGTAGCTTCTTTAAAAGAATATAATACTGTTGCTCCTAAAGATCATCATCATGGATGGAATAAGCCATCTTATGTTTCTTATGATCATCAAGAGGTAGAGGCAAATACTATCGATATTTGGGATGAGCACAATAGAGAAATCGGTCATCACTTTAATTTGTCGATCGATTTAACATCTTGTACAGGTTGTGGTGCTTGTGTAGTAGCTTGTCACGCTGAAAATAATGTGCCAGTTGTTGGTAAAAATGAAGTAAGAGTAGGTAGAGATATGCACTGGTTGCGTATTGATAGATATTATTCTTCGGAAGTTGAAACGAGAGAGGATGCTAAAGAGTTAGGTTTAAGTAGAGGAGATACATATAGAGCTTTAGAAACTGAAGCAGAGAATCCTGAAGTTACTTTTCAGCCGATGATGTGTCAGCATTGTAACCATGCGCCATGTGAGACGGTTTGTCCAGTAGCAGCAACAACTCATGGTCGTCAAGGTCAAAACCAAATGACATATAACAGATGTGTAGGTACAAGATATTGTGCAAACAACTGTCCTTACAGAGTTCGTAGATTTAACTGGTTCAATTATGCAAATAATAACGAGTTCGACTTTAATATGAACAACGAATATGGTAAAATGGTGTTAAACCCAGATGTTGTAGTTCGTTCTAGAGGAGTTATGGAAAAATGTTCTATGTGTATTCAAAAAACACAGGCTACCATTTTAAAAGCTAAAAGAGAAGGCAGAGCAGTAAATACAGATGAATTTGAAACAGCTTGTTCGTCTGCTTGTACTACTGGAGCTATGGTTTTTGGTGATGTTAACAATAAAGAAGATCAAGTAGCTGCCTTAGCAGAAGATAAAAGAGCTTACAATGTATTAGATTACTTACAGACAAAACCGAACGTAATCTATCAAGTAAAAATAAAGAATACAAACGAAGCGTAATTTAAAATTAAGATATAAAATATGTCTCATTACGAAGCACCCATAAGGGAACCTTTAGTATTAGGTGATAAAAGTTACCACGATATTACCGAAGACATTGCGAAACCTATAGAAGGTCAGGCAAATAAGAATTGGTATATGGCATTTTATATTTCTTTAGCAGCAATGCTTTGGGGATTTGGATGTATCTTTTATACAGTCGGAACAGGTATTGGAGTCTGGGGATTAAACAAGAACATTGGTTGGGCTTGGGATATCACAAACTTTGTTTGGTGGGTTGGTATTGGTCACGCAGGGACATTAATTTCTGCAGTGCTTTTATTATTTCGTCAGAAATGGAGAATGGCTATAAACCGTTCTGCAGAGGCAATGACAATTTTTGCCGTTTTTCAGGCAGGATTGTTTCCTATTATACATATGGGTAGGCCATGGAATGCGTATTGGGTTTTGCCATTACCAAATCAGTTTGGATCACTTTGGGTGAATTTTAACTCACCTTTATTATGGGATGTTTTTGCAATATCGACTTATTTATCAGTATCATTAGTTTTCTGGTGGACGGGTTTATTACCTGATTTTGCAATGATTCGTGATAGAGCAGTAAAGCCTTTCCAAAAGAAAATATATGCTTTGTTATCATTCGGTTGGTCAGGAAGAGCTAAAGATTGGCAACGTTTTGAAGAAGTATCTTTGGTGCTTGCAGGTTTGGCTACTCCACTAGTACTTTCAGTACATACCATTGTATCTATGGATTTTGCTACATCAATAAATCCAGGTTGGCACTCAACAATATTTCCTCCTTATTTCGTAGCTGGAGCAATTTTCTCAGGATTTGCAATGGTGCAAACCTTATTAGGAATAATGAGAAAGGTAACAAATCTTGAAGATTACATTACACGTATGCATATTGAGTATATGAATATTGTAATTATTCTTACAGGTGGTATTGTTGCCGTAGCATATGCAACAGAATTCTTTATAGCTTGGTATACAGGTTCGCCTTATGAAAACTATACCTATTTATCAGTAGGGGCGGCAACTGGACCTTATGCCTGGGCATTTTGGTCACTAATTATATTCAATATTATTACGCCTCAACTTTTGTGGTTCAAAAAAATTAGAAGAAGTTTTATTTGGACGTTCATAATTTCTATTGCTATTAATATTGGGATGTGGTTTGAGCGTTTTGATATCATTGCAATTGTATTGAGTAAAGGTCACCTACCATCGACTTGGTGGCGTTTTGAGCCTACGTTTGTAGATGTTGGTATCTTTATTGGAACTATAGGATTTTTCTTTGTGTTATTTTTATTATATGCAAGAACTTTCCCTGTTATTGCACAAGCAGAAGTAAAAACAATATTAAAGTCTTCAGGCGAATTTTACAAGAAAAGAAGAGAACAAGGTATACCAACTAAACCTGCAATTAAAGTTGCAAGTCAAGAGGGTAAATCAGATAAAAAAGATAAAGAATAATTATGGAATCATCGAAAGTTATTCACGCGTTTTATAATGATGATGAAATTCTGATGGACGCAGTTAAAGCTGTAAAAGCAGAACATCATCACATAGAGGAGGTATTTTGTCCTTTTCCTGTGCACGGTTTAGACAAAGCAATGGGGTTAGCACCTACTAAGTTGGCAATAACTGCATTCTTTTATGGAATTACAGGATTATCATTTGCTATTTGGATGACAAATTATATGATGATTCAAGATTGGCCTCAAGATATCGGGGGTAAACCAAGTTTTTCTTGGATGGAAAATATGCCTGCATTTGTGCCAATTATGTTCGAATTAACTGTATTTTTTGCGGCACACTTAATGGTAATTACTTTTTATATGAGAAGTAGAATTTGGCCATTTAAAAAAGCTGAAAATCCAGATCCAAGAACTACAGATGATCATTTTTTAATGGAAATTCCTGTAAATAATAATGTAGAAGAATTAACTGCTTTATTAACCAAGACCGGGGCTGTAGAAATTAATGTTGTAGATAAAGATAAGCACTAATCAAGAGATGATGAAAAGTTTTAAATTAATTATAGCTTTAACTGTTATTGCAAGTTTTATTTCTTGTAACGATAGAAGAACGCCTAAGTTAGAATATATGCCGGATATGTATGTTTCTGTTCCTTATGATGCAGATGATGCCGAAGGTTTAAATGGTGAACCGGTTAATAGTGAACCTGTTGCTGGTACTATTTTTAGAGGCGGTCATCCTGCTTACGATATTCCTGATACCGCTGAAGGTTATGACAAGGCCAAAGCTGAATTAAAAAATCCGCTAGATGGGTCTGAAGAAAATTTGACAAAGGGTAAAGTATTGTATGATATTTATTGTATTTCATGTCACGGTAAAAAAGGAGATGGAAATGGATATTTATCTCAGGCTGAAAAATTTGAAGGTATACCAAGTTATAAAGACAGAGATATCAACGCGGGCACCATTTATCATGTAATTATGCATGGTAAAAATTTAATGGGTTCTCATTCATCTCAATTAACATACAACGAACGTTGGCAAATAATTCATTACGTAGAGAAATTGCGTTCAGAATTATAAAATAATTACAAAAAGATAGAATACGAAAGATATGTATCAATTCTCAGGTAAATTAAAAACATTCTCACTTGCACTAATAGTAGTTGGTCTTGTAGGAATTGCATATAGTTTCTTTACTGCTCCATCAACAATTGAGGATGCTAAAGAAGTAATAGCAAATCAATCTTCTCACGGAGAGGGTCATGAGGAATCTCATGCGGATACCCACGATACGAAAGTAGTAGGTGAAAATCATCATTCAGATACTGAATCAGATCACGCTGGTGACCATAAAGAGTCAACTGCACACGTAGCGCACGATGATGAGCATGCAGAACACGTGTTACATCAACTACAAAATAGACCTTGGTCAGCATTTTATGTGGCCTTATTTTTCTTTCTAGGAGTTACATTGCTCGTGTTGGCTTTTTATGCCTCACAAAGAGTTGCACAATCTGGTTGGTCTGTTGTATTATTTAGGGTGATGGAAGCGATTACTGCGAATTTAGTACCGACTTCTGTTATTATGGCAATAGTTGTTATCTTATCAGCCATGCATATAATTCATCTTTTTCCTTGGATGGAACCGGGTACTTTTGACCCAACAAGTGATAAATATGATGCCATTGTAGACGGTAAATCATGGTGGATGAATATTCCGGGTTGGACAATTAGAAGTTTAGTTTATTTGGCAATATGGAATGCTTACAGATGGTTTATTCGTAAAAATTCTATAAAAGAAGACACTGCTAATGATGGTGGAAAAACGTATAAATTAAATTATAATGTTTCTGTAGGTTTTATATTTTTATTTATGATTACAGAATCAATGATGTCTTGGGATTGGATAATGGGATTAGATCCTCATTGGTTCTCAACATTATTTGGATGGTATGTTTTAGCAAGCTTACTAGTAAGTGCATTAACTGTAATTGCATTTGTTACAATCTATTTACGTTCTAAAGGTGCTTTACCAGCTGTTAATGATAGTCATATTCACGATTTAGCAAAATTTATGTTTGGTTTTTCTGTATTCTGGACGTATTTATGGTTCGCTCAGTTTATGTTAATCTGGTATGCAAATATCCCTGAAGAAACTACCTATTTCGCGGCTAGATTTAATGAATATAAATTACCGTTTTTGGCAATGGTTGCAATGAACTTTGTATTTCCGATATTGTTATTGTTAAATAGTGATTTCAAAAGTATTCCTTGGTTCGTTGTTATTGGCGGTATTGTTATCTTGGCAGGTCACTATGTAGATATATTTGTAATGGTTATGCCTGGTACAGTTGGTGGTCAATGGTATTTTGGTATACCGGAAATAAGTGCGTTATTGTTCTTTATGGGAGTATTTATATTTACTGTATTTAGCTCCTTTGCGAAAGCAAATCCGATTCCGAAGGCAAATCCTTTCTTAGAGGAAAGTGAACATTTCCACTATTACAATATCGAACATAGAGGAGAAGAATCAGCTGATCATCATTAATAAATAAAGATTTAAATAATTAAGAAAAGATATATATGCTAGCTCTGTTTTATATTTTTATAGGTATTGCAATAGGTGTAAGTTTTTGGCAAATCACTAGAATTTTAAATTTTAGAGATGTCATTGCTAATGATAAAGACAATGCAAAGCAAGGGAAATATGCACTTTATTTTATGGTATTTCTATATGCTATGATGATTTATTGCTTAATTGCCATGAATGTTATCATGTTACCAGAATCTGCTTCTATTGAAGGAGAACACGATGATAGATTATTCGATATCACATTTTGGTTAATTGGTGTTGTACAGTTTATAATGCAATTTTTAATTTTCTACTTTACGTTTAAGTATAGAGGAAACAAGAAGAATAAAGCTAAATTTTATGCTGATAGTCACCAGTTAGAATTAATTTGGACCGTTACTCCTGCAATTGTGTTGGTTGGTTTAATCGGTTATGGATTATGGCAATGGAATAATGTAATGGATTTATCTGATGAAGATGCAATCGTTATAGAGGTGTATTCTCAGCAATTTAGATGGGATGCTCGTTATGCAGGTGGTGATAATATGTTGGGTCTTGGAAATGTAAATTACATTAAGGGTATCAATACTATGGGTGTTGATATGTCGGATGTTAACGCTCAAGATGATATTCAAGTTACTGAGTTATATTTACCTAAAGGGAAAAAGATCCATTTTAAATTCCGTTCTCAAGATGTATTGCATTCAGCTTATATGCCACACTTCAGAGCTCAGATGAATTGTGTTCCTGGAATGGTTACCGAGTTTGGTTTTACTCCTAAATATACTACAGAAGAGATGAGACAACAATCTGAGGTTATCGAAAAGACTAAGGGTATAAATAAGCTAAGAGCGGCTAAAGGAGAGGATTTATATGAGTTCGATTATTTATTGCTTTGTAATAAAATATGTGGGGCTTCTCACTATAGTATGCAAATGAAAATTACAGTGGTTGAGCAAGAAGAATACGATAAATGGATTGCAGAACAACCATCTTTAGCATCAGTTATTAAATAATTATAAAAACACTAAAAACTACAAATTAATAGGATTATGTCAGAACATCATCATAAAGAAACGTTTGTAACAAAATACATTTTTAGTCAAGACCATAAAATGATTTCAAAACAATTCTTGGTAACAGGAATGTTTATGGGGGTTATTGCAGTCTTAATGTCTATGCTTTTTAGATTGCAATTAGCTTGGCCAGAAAAATCATTTTCAATTATTGAAGCATTTTTAGGCCCTCATCAAACTGATGGGATTATGAATCCAGATATATATTTAGCATTGGTTACCATTCACGGTACAATTATGGTGTTTTTTGTTTTAACTGCTGGATTAAGTGGTACTTTTTCAAATCTATTAATTCCATTGCAAATTGGTGCTAGAGATATGGCATCTGGTTTTTTAAATATGGTTTCCTATTGGTTGTTTTTCTTATCGAGCACACTTATGGTAATTTCATTATTTGTTGAAGCTGGTCCAGCATCTGCAGGTTGGACGATTTATCCACCTTTAAGTGCTTTACCACAAGCAATTCCTGGTTCAGGAGCGGGTATGACTTTATGGTTGGTTTCGATGTCAATATTTATTGCCTCTTCATTAATTGGTGCATTAAACTATATTGTTACTGTATTAAATTTAAGAACAAAGGGAATGAAAATGACAAGATTACCATTAACGATGTGGGCATTCTTTATCACGGCGATCATTGGTGTGGTGTCATTTCCGGTATTACTATCTGCAGCATTATTATTAGTTTTTGATAGAAGTTTCGGTACATCATTCTATCTATCAGATATTTTTATATCAGGAGAAGTTTTACATTATCAAGGAGGTTCACCAGTTTTATTTGAACATTTATTTTGGTTTTTAGGTCACCCTGAGGTATATATCGTATTATTACCAGCACTAGGAATTACTTCAGAAATTATCTCTACAAATTCAAGAAAACCAATTTTTGGATATAGAGCAATGGTAATGTCTATTATGGCAATTGCATTCTTATCTACAATTGTTTGGGGTCACCATATGTTTATTTCAGGAATGAATCCATTTTTGGGTTCTGTATTTACATTCACTACCTTATTAATTGCAATTCCATCTGCAGTAAAAGCATTTAATTATATTACTACACTATGGAAAGGTAATTTGCAGTTAAACCCAGCAATGCTATTTTCTATTGGTTTAGTATCTACATTTGTAACAGGTGGTTTAACAGGATTAGTTTTAGGAGACTCTGCCTTAGATATCGCAATTCACGATACTTATTTTGTTGTAGCTCACTTCCATTTGGTAATGGGTGTATCTGCAATTTTTGGAATGTATGCTGGTATTTATCATTGGTTTCCTAAAATGTATGGAAGAATGATGAATAAAACGTTAGGATACTGGCATTTTTGGATCACTATTGTATGTGCTTATGGAGTATTTTGGCCTATGCACTTTATAGGTTTAGCTGGTTTACCAAGAAGGTATTATTCAAATACTGCTTTCCCAATGTTTGATGATCTAGCAGATATTAATGTTGTAATTACAATATTTGCTTTAGTTGGTGGTATCGCCCAAATAATCTTTTTAGCAAACTTCTTTATCTCTATTTATAGAGGTCAAAAAGCAACACAGAATCCTTGGAAATCAAATACTTTAGAATGGACAACACCAGTTGAGCATATTCATGGAAACTGGCCAGGTAAAATTCCAGAAGTGCATAGATGGGCTTATGATTATAGTAAGCGTGTTGATGCAAATGACGACGATAGTGATTATTTACACGGTCAAGATTTTGTATTACAAACAACTCCACTTTTGGATGGTGAAGAACCATCATAATTAAGGTGTAATTAGAAAAAAGTAAGAGGTGATAATTTAAATTATCACCTCTTACTTTTTGTAGTTTTTGATAAAACTAATAGGTTTAAAGAACCAGTATTATAAGTATTCATCAAGAGTTATATCTTTTATTGAAATAAAATTTTTTTGATCAAGTACGTGTTAATTTGGCTTATCAAAAACTAAATAAATTTGTGTTAATAATTGCGGGCAGAGATCGTTTTTTAACACTAAAAGCTAATTAATTTTGTCTTTTTATTTTTCATTCAGAATGTTTATACAAAATAATTTAATCGGCTATAAATGGTTTTTACTTATATAAAACTAATCTTTCTAAGAGATAATAGTTTACTATGAATTGTTTTGATCATCAAGATAACGATTACTGCTAATCTTATTCTAAACCGAGCAATAATAAAAAGTTAGAAAAAAATAAGAAGATCAATAAAAAATCCGTTAGAAATGTTCTAACGGATTTTTTATATTCTGGATTTTGTCATTCATTTAGCAAAGACGATTAGTAATAGTTACTATCTGTCAATGTCAATGGTTACATCATTCCTGGCATTCCACCACCCATTGGAGGCATTCCACCACCAGCAGCATCTTCTTTAATGTCGATTAAAGCACATTCTGTTGTTAAAATCATACCAGCAACGGAAGCCGCATTTTCTAAAGCAACTCTAGTTACTTTTTTAGGATCTATAATTCCGGCTTCAAGCATATCTACATATTCGTCCGTCTTCGCATTATAACCAAAATTCTTTTTACCTTCTAAAACCTTGTTTAATACAACAGATCCTTCGCCACCAGCATTTTCAACTATTATTCGTAAAGGAGCTTCTATAGCTTTATTAATAATCTGTACGCCCGTTGTTTCATCTAAGTTATCTGTAGCTATTTTTTCTAGTACTTTTTTAGCGCGAACAAAAGCAACACCACCACCAGCAACAATACCTTCTTCAACAGCAGCTCTTGTAGCATGCAAAGCATCATCAACTCTATCTTTCTTTTCTTTCATTTCTACTTCAGAAGCTGCACCTACGTACAAAACAGCAACACCACCAGCTAATTTAGCCAAACGTTCTTGAAGTTTTTCTTTATCGTAATCTGAAGTGGTTGTTTCTATTTGTGATTTGATTTGATTTACTCTTGCTTTAATTGCATCAGCATCTCCAGAACCATTTACAATAGTTGTGTTGTCTTTATCGATAGTTATGCCTTCAGCAGTTCCTAAAAGATCTAAGGTTGCATTCTCTAAAGAGAATCCTCTTTCTTCAGAAATTACAGTTCCACCAGTTAAAATAGCGATGTCTTCTAACATTGCTTTTCTTCTGTCTCCAAAACCAGGAGCTTTTACAGCAGCAATTTTTAATCCACCTCTTAACTTGTTAACTACTAAAGTAGCTAAAGCTTGTCCATCTACATCTTCAGCAATAATTAAAAGAGGTCTGCCTGATTGAGAAACTGGCTCTAATATTGGTAGAATTTCTTGTAGGTTAGAAATCTTTTTATCGAATAATAACACATAAGGATTTTCTAAATCAGCAATCATTTTATCTGCATCGGTTACAAAATAAGGCGATAAATATCCTCTGTCAAATTGCATACCTTCTACAACATCAACATAAGTATCCATTCCTTTTGCTTCTTCAACAGTAATTACACCTTCTTTACCTACTTTGGTAAAAGCAGTCGCAATTAAATCTCCAATAACATCATCATTATTTGCAGAAATTGCAGCTACTTGTTTTATTTTTTCTGATGAATTACCTACTTCTTGCGCTTGTTTTTCTAAATCTGCAACAATCGCAGTTACAGCTTTATCAATACCACGTTTCAAATCCATAGGATTTGCACCAGCAGCTACATTTTTTAATCCTTCTTTTACGATTGCTTGTGCTAATACAGTTGCAGTAGTCGTTCCATCACCAGCTAAATCGTTGGTTTTAGAAGCGACTTCTTTTACCATTTGAGCGCCCATATTTTCAAGCTCATCTGCTAATTCAACTTCTTTGGCTACAGAAACTCCATCTTTAGTTACTGTAGGTGCACCAAACGATTTAGAAATAATTACGTTTCTTCCTTTTGGTCCTAAAGTTACTTTTACTGCATTTGCAAGAGCGTCAACTCCGCGTTTTAAGCCATCTCTAGCTTCTATATCAAATTTTATATCTTTTGCCATACTTTTAAGTTTAAGGTTCCAAGTTTAAACTTTAATGTTTTTCACTCAGAACAAATAGTTGTTTTTATTTTTTTCGGTCAGTTTGCCTTCCCTTTGAAAAGGTTAGGATGGGCTAGATAATCGCCAAAATATCAGACTCTCGCATCATTAGATAATCTACGCCTTCTAATTTTAAGTCTGTTCCGCCATATTTACCATATAGAACAGTGTCGCCCACTTTTACAGTTAAAGGCTCGTCTTTTTTACCATTTCCAACTGCAACAACAGTTCCTTTTTGAGGTTTCTCTTTTGCATTATCTGGTATAATTAATCCAGAAGCTGTTTTTGTTTCTGCTGGAGCAGGTTCTACAAGAACTCTGTCTGCTAACGGTTTAATATTTAATCCCATTGTTTTATAAATTTTGATTAATTAAAATTATTTTTTACACTAACTTATAGTCAGAAATTATGCCATCATTTTAAAACTGACATTTTTTCTTTGATTGATTTTCTACTTGATTTTTAAGCAAAAAAAAATGCCAACGTGTCATTTACATTGGCATTTTATAGGATGTCACTAAAAGTTAGTTAATACTATCATTCGTTGTTGGAGTATTGTTTTCTGCAGGAACTGTAGTTTCAATACCATCTAAAGTATTATCTAAATTTACATTATTAGACTCTTCTCTAGGAATGGCAAAGTTTGCTAATAAAATTAAAGCAAACATAGCAATTGCCAATGTCCAAGTTGTTCTGTCTAGAAAATTATTTGTGTTTTGCACACCACCTAAAGATTGTGTACCACCACCTCCAAAAGAAGAAGATAACCCTCCACCTTTAGGATTTTGAACCATTACTATTAATATTAAAGCTATTGCTACAATTAATATTAAGATTAAAAATGCTGTATAACTCATTACTTATGTTTTTGTAAAATTTGTACTCTTTTAATTTGGTCTGCAAAGAAACCACTTTTTTCTGGATATTTCAAACTTAAAATTCGGTAAGCTTGTATTGCGTTTTCATACTTCTTTTGCTCTAAGTAAACTTTAGCCAACGTCTCTGTCATTAAAGAAGAATCTTGCTCGTTTTTTGCAACTGCAATAGCAACAGCTTTATCTTTAGAAAGCGGTTCTATTTTTGGGTTTGTTTTTATAAACTTTTCAATAATTTTTTCTTTTGCAGAAGTTTTTTTGCTTGGCTTTTCTACTCTGTTGATAGGTTTTTGTGTTGATAATTGCAACCATTGGTTAAAAGAATAATTTTCTGATTTTATAAAAGGTATCGGTTTTCCTAGTTCTAATTTTTCTTCAGGCTTTTCGGAGGTTACTACTATTATATCATTTGTGATTACTGGTTTTTTAGTAGGAATATTTACTTGATTTTCTTCAATGATTTTAGTGGTAATTTGTGGGTGAATTTCTTTTTTAACATCAATAAATTCTTTTGATGTGATGAAATCAAATAAAACAGTTCTGTCTGTGGTGTGGGCTGCAGTTATTTTTAATTCGTTATTGTATTTAAAACTATCTTGATTTTTTAGTCCTTTTAAATACAATGCTCTTGCAGACTGAAAATAAGGATGTTTGTCTACAACCGTTTTTAATTCGGCAGTTTCTAATTGCTGAATTTGAGTTTTATTCTCTAATAAATTATTAAATCTATGTAATTTCAATTGTTATGATTTTAATTTTCAACAGTTGACGTTTCTTCCTTCGGGGAAGGTTATGATAGACTTTACCATTTTGCAACAGAAGCGTTAAAAATATCTTGCGTTAATCTTTCTACAATTTCATCTAAAGCACTATCTAACACACCACCAGTTAATTGAGCATTTGCAGCAAAATCAGAATAAAAAGAGAAGTTTTTTTCAAAATCGTCTTTTTCTTCTAACTTATTTGTAAAACGAACATTTACAGTAACTGTTAATCTGTTTTGCACAGCAGTTTGATCTGCAGTACCACTCATAGGTGTTACTCGAAAACCTGTAATTTCTCCACTAAAATACAAGTCTCCATTAGAATTGGTTAGGGTTAAATTTGTTTGACGTGTAAATAAATCTTGTAAATCGTTTGTAAAACGCTGTGTTAAAACAGGTTCTACTAATGGAGCATTGTTTGGAAAAAAATCAATTTGTATTGTTTTTGCATCACCAGTATTACCTCCTGTAAAGGAGTATGCTCCGCAACCTGATAAGATGGCGCAGATAGCAATAAATACGAATATTCGTGTTGTGTTTTTCATATTTTAAAAATCATTTGCAACAGAAAGATTAAAAATATCTTGTGTTATTCTTTCATTTATTTCTTCTAACGCATTTTCCAAAATAGCTCCCGAAAGCTGTTTATTTGCACTAAAATCTGAATAGAATGAAAATCTTTTGTCAAAATTTTTACTATCATTAAATTTGTTTTCAAATCTAACATTTACAATAATGGTTAATCTATTTTGTGCAGCAGTCTGATTTGAAAGACCACTTAAAGGTATAATTTTATATTCAGTAATTTCTCCGCTAAAATACAAATCTGCATTGGAATTTGTAAGTGTTAATTTTGTTTGACTCACAAATAAATTTTGAAGTTTTTCTGTGAACTTTTGACTTAAAGTAGGTTCAACCAAAGTTGCTTGATTGTTAAAAATATCTATTTGGATAGTTTTAGCATCTCCAATATCAATATTTTTAAATGAGTAAGATTTACATCCTATTAAATTTAAAAGTAATATTAAGATTAAAATTTTTTCTCTCATTTTTGACTTATCAGAATTTAAACCCTAAATCTTAAATGCTAAAGATCGTATTGTTTTATTTTTCGGTATAAAGTTCTTTCAGAAATTCCTAATTCTTTGGCAGCTAATTTACGTTTATTGTTGTTTTTTTCTAAAGATTTTTTAATCATTTCTATTTCTTTGTCTTGTAAAGATAAAGATTCATCTTCTTCAATAGTTTCAATAAAATCGTACTCTTTTTCTGTGGATGTTTTTTGAGGTATATTTAAAACCTCTATATCTAAATCTTCTAAATCTTTATTATTGTATATTTTTTCTAATAGGCGATGGTTCTCTTCTTGAACTTCCTCGATATTTCCATTTTTCATCAAATCTAATGTCAATTTTTTTAAATCATTGATATCATTTCGCATATCAAACAAGATTTTATACATAATATCACGTTCTGTAGAAAAATCATTTTCTTTTTTACCACCAATTATAGCGGGTAAATTACCTCTGTTATTTGGTAGATATTGCTGCAATTTTATTCCAGAAACAGTTCTTTCTTCTTCAATTACAGAAATTTGCTCAGCTAAGTTTTTTAACTGACGAATGTTTCCTGGAAAACGATAGTTTAGTAATGCTTTTACTGCATTTTCATCTAATCGAATAGAGGGCATTCTATATTTCTGTGCAAAATCTGCTGCAAATTTTCGAAACAATAAATGAATATCCTCATTACGTTCTCTTAAAGCCGGCAAATGAATTTCGATAGTACTTAATCTGTAATATAAATCTTCTCTAAATTTTTCTTTTTCGATAGCAGACTGCATATTTACATTCGTGGCAGCAACGATTCTAACGTTAGTTTTTAATACTTTTGATGAACCTACTTTAATAAACTCGCCATTTTCTAAAACACGCAACAATCGCACTTGTGTGGTTAATGGTAATTCACCGACTTCATCTAAAAAAATGGTTCCTCCATCTGCAACTTCAAAGTATCCTTTTCTATCTTGTGTTGCGCCTGTAAAAGCACCTTTTTCATGCCCAAAAAGCTCACTGTCAATAGTTCCTTCGGGTATAGCACCACAGTTTACAGCAATGTATTTGGCGTGTTTTCTGTGTGATAAAGAATGGATTATTTTAGGAATATTTTCTTTACCAACACCACTTTCTCCAGTAACTAAAACAGAGATGTCTGTAGGCGCGACTCTTACCGCCTTTTCTAATGCGCGATTCAGGTGAATATCGTTACCGATAATTCCAAAACGTTGTTTTAATGCTTGTAAGTTTTCCATATAGCCCCTTTTAATTTCCCCAAAGGGAAAAAATACACTTGTGTTATCAACTGTATTTTAATTTTCAATATATTCTGAAATGCCTTTTTCTTGATTATCATTTAGCCATTGCCAATTCAGTTTTAAATGAATTTTATGTTCTTTCGTAAAACGTACTTTCGCAATTGCTTTTCCAGCTTTTAATTCGTTTTCTGATGTTACACATTGATACATCATATTTAAAATATCACCATCAAGTGTTGCAATTATTTTCCCGTATTTAATAGTTCCTCCAGTATAATCTGCAGTTACTATATTTCCTTTTTGTTGATAATTAAAAACAGTTTCAGAATTCACTTTTCCACTTTTAGAATTCTCTATCAAGTAAAAAACTTTGTTATTAAAATTAAATTGATCCATTTTTACTATTTTTTTCACAACAGTTTCCTTCTCTTTGGGAAGGATTAAGGATAAGCAATTAATTATTGTCAGAATACCCTACAACAGTTCCTTTTAAGGTTGCTGATGTACAATCTTCTACTTTTACCATCACAAAATCACCTAATTTATAATCGCCTTTTGCAAAAACAGCAACTGTATTTTGGGTGTTTCTTCCTTTCCATTCATTAGGGTTTTTCTTAGAAGTTCCTTCAATTAAAAACTCTTCAGTTTTTCCTAAATGCTGTTTTGTTCTATATAAAGCGTGTATTTGTTGTAAATCAATTACTTCTTGCAGTCTGCGTTTCTTTGTAGCAAAAGGAACATCATCATCCATTTTCTTTCCAGCTAAAGTTCCTGGTCTTTCAGAATAGGCGAACATAAAACCAAAATCATATTTAACATAATCCATCAATGCTAAAGTATCTTGATGATCTTCTTCTGTTTCTCCACAAAAACCAACAATCATATCTTGACTTAAAGACATTTCTGGAATAATCTTAAAAATATTATCAACCAACTCCATGTATTCTTCACGAGTATGTTGTCTGTTCATTGCTTTTAACATTGCGTTGCTTCCACTTTGTACAGGTAAATGAATGTATTTGCAAATATTTTTGTGTTTTGCCATGATGTGTATCACATCTAAACTCATATCCTGCGGATTAGATGTCGAAAAACGAAATCGTGTTTTTGGAAATTGAGTAGCACACATATCTAACAATTGCGAAAAATTGACGGCTGTTGCTTGAGCCATTTCCGAAGATTTTTTAAAATCTTTTTTTAAACCACCTCCATACCATAAAAAGCTATCTACATTTTGTCCTAATAATGTAATTTCTTTGAAATTTTTATCAACCATAGACTGTATTTCGGCTAAAATACTTTTTGGATCTCTACTTCTTTCGCGACCGCGAGTAAAAGGAACTACACAAAATGTGCACATATTGTCACATCCTCTTGTAATAGAAACAAATGCAGTAACTCCATTAGAATTTAATCGTACAGGAGAAATATCTCCATAAGTTTCATCTTTTGATAAAATAACGTTTACAGCATCTCTGCCTTCATAAACTTCTTCTAATAAATTAGGTAAATCTTTGTAAGCATCTGGCCCTACAACCAAGTCAACAATTTTTTCTTCTTCTAAAAATTTTTCTTTTAAGCGTTCAGCCATACAGCCTAAAACACCTACTTTCATTTTTTTATTTATTTGTTTTACAGCATTATATTTCTGTAACCTTTTACGAACGGAAGTTTCTGCTTTTTCTCGAATAGAACAAGTATTTACCAAAACTAAATCTGCTTCTTCTAAAATTTGTGTAGTATTATAACCTTCTTTGTCTAAAATAGCCGCAACAATTTCACTATCGTTCATATTCATTTGACAGCCATAGCTTTCTATGAATAATTTCTTCGTGTTTTCTTTTTTATTTTCAGTTACAAGTGCTTTGCCTTGTATTTTTTCGTCGATAATTTTTTCTACGTGTTCCATCTTTCAATTTAGCATTTAAAGGTGAACAAAGATACAACCAAATTTGAGTTTTTGTGACAAATTGGCAGAAAAAATAATGTTGCAATTGTGTTAATAATCATTGGAAAACTCAAGAAAAAATTTTTTTTAAAAAAAAACTGACTACTTTTGCAAATCAAAACAGTACGTTTTTAAAGCGTTTTAGCGACAAAAAAGAGATAAATGGCAAAGAATTTAGTAATAGTTGAGTCACCTGCAAAAGCAAAAACCATAGAAAAATTTCTTGGAAAAGATTTTCAAGTAGAATCGAGTTATGGTCATATTGCAGACTTACCATCCAAAGAATTAGGAATAGATGTAGACGGCGATTTTAGCCCTAAATATATTATTTCTGATGATAAAAAGCCAGTCGTTAAAAAATTAAAAAGTTTAGCAAAAAAAGCAGAAACAGTTTGGTTAGCAAGTGATGAGGATCGAGAAGGAGAAGCAATTGCTTGGCATTTAAAGGAACAGTTAGATTTAAAAGACGAAAATACAAAACGTATCGTTTTTCACGAAATTACAAAGAAAGCCATTTTAAAAGCAGTCGAAAACCCTAGAGATATCGACTATAATATGGTAAATGCACAACAAGCACGTAGAGTTTTAGACAGACTTGTTGGGTATGAATTGTCTCCGGTTTTATGGCGAAAAGTAAAAGGAGGCTTGTCTGCAGGTAGAGTGCAATCTGTTGCAGTACGTTTAATTGTAGAAAGAGAAAGAAGTATACAAGAGTTTACAGCAGAAACGCATTACAAGGTTATTGCAGAATTTTCGAATATAGAAGGAAAAACTTTCAGAGCTGCCATACCAAAGAATTTCGATTCTAAAAAAGCAGCAGAAAATTTCTTAAAATCGTGTGCAAATGCTGATTTTTCTATCGCAGATTTAACAAAAAAACCAGCAAAAAAATCACCAGCAGCGCCATTTACAACATCAACCTTACAACAAGAGGCCTCTAGAAAATTAGGATTTCCTGTTGGAAAAACGATGCAAGTTGCGCAACGCTTGTACGAAGCCGGTTTAATTACTTATATGAGAACAGATAGTGTAAATTTATCTGTAGATGCAAGAAACGAAGCAGAAGAAGAAATAACCAATTATTACGGAAAAGAATATAGCAAACAACGTGTTTTTAAGTCGAAAGCAAAAGGAGCGCAAGAAGCCCATGAGGCAATTCGTCCTACAAATATGAAAATGCATACTGTTGATACTGAATACGATCAAAATAGATTATACGATTTAATTTGGAAAAGAACCTTAGCTTCTCAAATGAGTGATGCACTTTTAGAGCGAACCAATATGAAGATTGAGAATTCTGAAAATTCAAAAATCTTTACAGCGAATGGAGAAATGATTAAATTTGAAGGTTTCTTAAAAGTGTATTTAGAAGGAAAAGATGATGATGAAGAAGAGCAAGCAGGAATGTTGCCAAATTTAAAAGTTGGTGAGAATTTAGACTATACTTTTATAAATGCAACGCAGCGTTTTACAAGTCCACCTTACAGATTTACAGAAGCTTCTTTAGTAAAACAATTAGAAGAATTAGGTATTGGTAGACCATCAACATATGCACCAACAATCTCTACAGTACAAAGAAGAGGTTATGTGGAAAAAGGAGAAAATGAAGGAGAAGAAAGGAATTATGAACAAATGATTTTATCGTCTGGAGCTGTTAAAAGTCAAGTATTGTCAGAAAAAACGGGTTCAAATAAAAACAAATTAATTCCAACAGATATAGGTAATATTGTAAACGACTTTTTAGTTGCTAATTTTTCTAATATTCTAGATTTTAATTTTACTGCTAAAGTCGAAAGTTCTTTTGATGATATTTCTGAGGGAGATGAAGATTGGATAGAAATGATTAAAGGTTTCTATACAAAGTTTCACGATAATGTAGAAGATGTAAAAGAAAATGCAGAAAGAGAAAGCGGAGAACGTATTCTAGGAAAACATCCAGAATCTGGAAAAACAGTTTTAGTGCGTTTAGGTAAATTTGGCCCAATTGCACAAATAGGCGCTCCAGAAGATGAAGAAAAGCAATTTGCAAGTTTAAATATAGATCAGAATTTAGGAACAATCACTATTGAAGAAGCTTTAGAATTGTTCTTACTGCCAAAAACGTTAGGGACTTACGAGGGGGAAGAAGTAATTGTTTCTAATGGACGTTTTGGACCTTATATTCGTTTTGGAACGATGTTCGTTTCTTTGGATAAAGGAGAAAATCCAATGGAAGTTGATTTACCTAGAGCAGAAGAATTAATTGTTGCAAAACAAAAGGCAGATGCTCCAATTTATGAATATGAGGAGTTACCTGTTCAAAAAGGGGTTGGACGTTTTGGACCGTTCTTAAAGTGGAATGGAATTTTTATCAACGTAAATAAAAAGTACGATTTTGATAATCTTTCTGATAATGATATTGTTACCTTAATAGAAGAAAAGAAACAAAAAGAAATTGATAAGGTAATACACAATTGGGAAGATGTTGGTATTCGAGTAGAAAAAGCAAGATGGGGTAGGTTTAATGTTTTGAAAGGGAAAATAAAAATTGAATTACCAAAAACTACTAAAATAGAAAAATTGACTAAAGAAGAAGCCACTAAAATGATTGAGGCAAAAACCCCTAAGAAAAAAACAAGAAAAACTCCTAAAAAGAAATAAAGTTTTTTGATATCTTGCAGTCCAAGTAAAAATTGATGAATAAAGATTTCCTGTCCCCTGTTAAAGAAAAAGCATTAGCACATTTAGTGTTGCGTTCGCCTTATTGCTTAGGGAATAGGATGAGAATTCATACCCAACAAGATGGTTTTCCTGAATTAGAAGATGTTAAACTGGCTATTTTTGGCGTAGAGGAAGATCGAAATTCAGAAAACAATTTTGGCTGTGGAGATAATCTACATTTCATTCGAAGAAAACTTTATGAACTTTTTCCAGGAAACTGGAATACAGAAATTGCAGATTTGGGTAATGTGCTAAAAGGAGCAGAAGTTTCAGATACTTATTTTGCAGTTTCAACTATTATTACATCACTCTTAAAACAAAATATTATTCCTATAATTATTGGCGGAGGTCAAGATTTAACCTATGTTAATTATAGGGCTTACGATACTTTAGAGCAAACTATAAATATTACAGCCGTAGATAGTCGTTTCGATTTAGGAAATTTAGATGATGAGCTTACTTCACAATCTTACTTGAGTAAAATTATTATGCAAAAGCCTAATAATTTATTCAATTATAGTAATGTTGGGTTTCAAACGTATTTTAATTCTCAGGCAGAAATAGAATTGTTCGATTCCCTTTTTTTTGATACCTGTAGGTTAGGAAATGCAAAAGAATTAGAAAATATAGAACCAGCTTTTAGAAATGCAGATATTGTTTCAATAGACCTTGGAGCTGTTAGACAAAGTGAAGCTCCTGCAAACAATAACGCATCACCTAATGGTTTTTATGGCGAAGAAATTTGTGCCATTTCAAGATATGCAGGAATAAGTGATAAAGTATCGTCATTTGGTATTTATGAGTACAATTCAAGATACGATCAGAATCATCAAACAGCAAGTTTAATGGCGCAAATGATTTGGTATTTTATTGAAGGCGTTAATTTTAGAGTAAAAGATTATCCGTTTTCAGGGAAAGAGAATTATCAAAAATTTACCGTTTTAATGGAAGATGACGATCCACTAGTATTTTACAAGAGTAATAAAACTGGTCGATGGTGGATAGAGATAAATATTTTATCAGATAATAAATATAAAAGACATGCGTTAATACCATGTACATATAAAGATTACATAGATGCCACAGCGCAAATTATACCAGAAAGATGGTATAAAGCCATGCAAAAAATGATGTAATTTGAGAATTTAATAAAAATCAATACGTTAAAATACAGTTTCAACATTGTATCTTAGCAAAAAAAATAATAGGTTTACGAACTTTTAGTAAAGACAAAAATAAAATATGAAAAAAGCAGCCATATATGCACTTCTAATAGCCGTTTTTTACAGTTGTGGTTCTAATGATAGAGGAGAATTAGTGGGGATAAAATCTAAGAAAAAATGGTTTTCTGAGAAGCCTTATGGAATGGCATTAATTCCAGGAGGTTCCTTTACAATGGGTAAACAAGATCAAGATATTTTAGGTACGTTAAACACACCTACAAAGACGGTTACTGTTAGACCTTATTATATGGATGAAACTGAGATTACAAATAAAGAGTACAAAGAGTTTGTGTTTTGGGTTAGAGATTCTATAGTAAGAACAAAATTAGCATACCAAGCAGAGTTTGCCGCTTTAGGTGCAACCGCAGACCCAGACAACAGACGTACTTCAGGAATTCAAAGTTACGCTTTTAAAGCTACAGATACTACAGACTCTAATGCATATCAAAAGTATATGTACGATAATTATTACAGCTTTGATACCATTCAACCTTTAAATTGGGATGAAGATGTTATATGGGAAAAAGACGAGTATCCTGATGTAGATTATGTTGAAGTAATGGATTCTTTATACATTAGTAGAGAAGAAGCTGTAGATGGTATAAGAACATTTAATACAAAGTTCTTAAATTATAAATATTCTTGGTTCGATAGAGATAATGCAGCAAGAAAGGGTGGAAGTAGAAAAGATTATGTAGAAACAGAAGTTTTAAATATTTATCCAGATACTACAGTTTGGGTTAGAGATTTTAATTATTCCTACAACGATCCAATGCATCAAGATTATTTCTATCATCAATCTTATGGAGATTATCCAGTTGTTGGTGTAACTTGGGGTCAAGCTAATGCATTCTGTAATTGGAGAACAAAAAAGAAAAATGATTATTTAAGAAGTAAAAAAGGAACAAATTTAATTCCTGATTTTAGACTACCAACTGAAGCAGAATGGGAATATGCAGCAAGAGGTGGACTAGAATTTGCTACATATCCATGGGGTACAGGAAGTACCACAAGTGATAGAGGCTGTTTCTTGGCAAACTTTAAACCTGTAAGAGGAAATTATGCTGTTGATGGTGCATTGTATACGGTAGAGGCAAAGTCTTTCAATGCAAATGATTATGGTCTGTACAATATGGCTGGTAATGTTTCTGAATGGACAAATACGGCCTATAATTTATCTTCGTACTATATGGCTTCTACTATGAATCCAAATGTAGAAGATAGAAAAAATAAAAGAAAAATAGTAAGAGGAGGTTCTTGGAAAGATGTTGCATATTATTTAGAAGTTGCTTCTAGAGATTATGAATATGCAGATACGGCAAGAAGTTATATCGGTTTTAGAACTGTTCAAAACTATTTAGGAACAACAAATAAATAAAAAATAAAATCGATTAAGAATTAAAAAAAGAAAAAATGGCACAATCAAAAACAAAAAAGAAGTTATTTAACATTGCATATAACGTTGGAGCATCAATTGTAATATTAGGAGCTTTATTTAAGTTAAATCATATTAGTTATGGTCCTTTAAATGGTTCTACTGTCTTAGCTGTTGGTTTAATAGCAGAGGCTCTTATTTTTTTCTTTTCAGCTTTTGATACGCCAGAAGACGATTTAGATTGGTCTAAAGTTTACCCAGAATTAGGTGAAGATGGTTTTATCTCTGAAAAGGAAGAAAAAGTTAGTGCAGAAGGTTTACTATCTCAAAAGCTAGACAACCTTTTACAAGAAGCTAAAATTGATTCTTCTTTAATGGACAGCTTAGGTACTAGTATGAAGAATTTTCAAGGAGCAGCAGAAGGGTTATCGGCCGCGTCAGAATCTATTTCATCTACCAACAAATATAATGAACAAGTAACTATGGCTGCTGCACAAATGGAGTCGTTAAACGGTTTATACAAAATACAGGTAGAAAATTCAACGAAACAAGCTTCTCTAAACTCTGAGGTTGTAGAAAATACGGAAAGATTAAAAGAACAAATGGATTCTTTAGCAAAAAACTTATCGTCATTAAATGGAGTTTATGGAGGTATGCTTTCTGCAATGTCTAGCAAGTAATTAATTAGTTGAACAAAAATTAATAACTAAAAAAACTAATTACTATGGCAGGAGGAAAAATGTCCGCAAGACAAAAGATGATAAACTTAATGTATCTTGTTTTCATTGCAATGTTAGCAATGCAAATGGATAAAGAAGTATTATCTGCTTTTGGTTTTATGAACGAAAAGTTAGAGACAAATAATATCTCTACAACAGAAAAAAATAATGCAGCTTATAAAAATTTACAAACTAAAGCGTCTGATCAAGCTGCACAATTTGGAGAATTAAATAAGCAAGCGATACAAATAAAAGGTTATTCAGATGATTTTTATGCGTATTTAGGCGATATAAAAACCAAAATGACTGCAGATTTAGAAGACAAAAAAGCTTATGAATCTATGGATAAAACTGAGTTTTTAAATTCTTATTTTTTTAAAGGAGATAAATACACAGAACAAGGTCAGGAATTTTTAAACAAGGTGAATAGTTTTAGTCGTAATCTGATTTCGGTTATCGGAGAAGATAGTGAATTTGCATCTTTAGTAAAAAATAGATTTAATACAAATCCAGTTGTCAATAGCAACACAGGAATTACTGTAGAATGGTTAAAGGCAAGATATGAAGGCTTTCCTTTGGTAGCTTCTTTAACGAACCTAACACAAATGCAAGCTGATATTAAAAATACAGAATCTGATATTATCACTGATTTATTAGGTGGTAAAATGGATGAAGCGCTTTCATTGAATAATTACACAGGTATAGTTCGTTTAAATAAAACAGCCTATTTCGCAGGAGAACGCGTTACAGGTGAAGTAGTTTTAGGAAGATATGATGCGTCATTAGTACCAGATAAAGTTACGTTAAATGGTAAAGATGCAACAAATTCTGTAAAAAATGGTCAAGTTATTTTAGATATGCCTGCTGGAAATGTTGGCGAAAAGAATATAAAAGGTACTATATTTTTTACAGAAAATGGTAAAGAAGTTCCGGTTGATTTCGAAAGTAAATATTCCGTTATTGCAGAACCAAGTTCTGCTGTAGTTTCTGCAGATAAAATGAATGTAGTATATAGAGGTTTAGACAATCCTATCTCTGTTTCATTGCCAGGCGTTGGAGATAACAATTTAAATGTTTCAGCTAATGGAGGTAGTTTAACAGGAAGCGGAAGTAAATATAGTTTAAGACCTGGTTCAGGAAAAGTAGCAACTATCAACGTAAGTGCAAAGTTAAGTAGTGGTAAAACTGTAAACTCTAAAGCAACTTTTAGAATTAAAGACATACCAGCAGCTGTTGGCCTTGTGCGTAATCAATCTGGTACAGTAAGGATGCCAAAATCAGGTTTATCAAACTCTCCAATTACTGCAGGTTATGAAGATTTTGAATTTGATTTAAATGTAAAAGTAACTGGTTTTAAAATTAAAATACCAAATCAATTAACTATTATTGTTAATGGCGATCGATTAACAGCTGCTGCAAAACAGAAGTTAAGTAGGGCTAAAAGAGGAGATCAAATTAATATTTACGATATTAAAGCAACAGCTAATGGTGTACCTATAAAAAAGGTTTTTCCTGTAAACATAGAGCTTACTAATTAGAATAAAATTTAAATTATGTATAGAAATTGTCTAATATTATTTTTTACGCTTCTAACCTCTGGTGTAGTATCTGCGCAAGCTAATGTACTAAACGCAAGAGCTGCAGAAGATATAGGTAAGAAAAACGAGCAACAGATTTTAGCAGATAATGATGGGCCAATTCCTTATGGTTATGTAGATGATAGAGATGTAATGTGGTCTAAAGTGGTCTGGGAATTTGTAGATTTAAATCAGAAAATAAATTTACCATATTATTTTCCTATTGATACAACAAACATTTCTCCAGATAGAAGATCATTATTTGATACGCTTGTAAAAGGAATTAGACAAGGTAAAATAGAAGACGCTTACACAGACTCTTTTTTTACATCAAAAATTACCCAAGATGAAATCGAATCTCGTTTGGTAAATGTTCGTGAAGAAAATGGTTTTTCAGATACTTATAATTTACAAGCTCAAGATATTGGAGGTTATATGTTAAAAGGGATGTGGTATTTTGATAAGCGCCAAGGAGAAATGAAATACAGACTTTTAGGGATTGCACCAATGGGTAAAGACGTACAAACATTAGGTGTAGAAGGTGTAGAAGATGAAAGTCTATATGAATTATTTTGGATTTTCTTTCCATCTGCGA
>TARA_R110002126_G_scaffold264737_1_pt1 | contig 24633 bp, 33 predicted proteins | sample TARA_R110002126 | Tara Oceans TARA_R110002126 (sample SAMEA4397536) | marine metagenome | biome: Polar Biome; feature: [DCM] deep chlorophyll maximum layer (ENVO:01000326); material: water (ENVO:00002006), including particulate matter (ENVO:01000060) such as... | depth 30 m | reverse complement strand
TGCGGCCGATGAAGATACTCGTGTAGAAGCATTCTTCAACGAAGCTGATACTGCGTATGCGGCTTCTTCTAATAACGATATTACTCCTGGTACAACTGGTGCCACTCTGGAAGATTCTGCAGCTGCAAGTGCGAATGATCCATCGCGTGGCAATGGAGGCGCAACGAGTTATGGTGTTCGTCAGGCATTCACTACGACACAAGCAGAAAATCTTGGTTCGGCTGGTGAATCTTTCTCTGAGATGGCATTCAGCATCGAGAAGGTATCTGTTGTTGCTAAGTCCCGGGCACTCAAGGCCGAGTATACAATGGAACTTGCTCAGGACCTTAAGGCTGTTCATGGATTAGATGCAGAACAAGAACTTTCGAATATTCTTTCTACCGAAATTCTTGCTGAAATCAATCGTGAAGTTGTTCGTACAGTTAACATCGTCGCTGTTGATGGCGCTGCAGAGAATACAGCTACAGCAGGCACGTTTGATCTTGATGTTGACGCAAACGGTCGTTGGAGTGTAGAACGCTTCAAGGGTCTTATGTTCCAGCTCGAGCGCGAATCTAATGCTATCGCAAAGGCTACTCGTCGCGGTAAGGGTAATATCATCATCTGCTCCTCTGACGTTGCTTCGGCTCTTCAGATGGCGGGTGTTCTTGATTACACTCCAGCACTTACAAACAGCTTGTCGGTAGATGATACCGGTAACACTTTTGTTGGTGTACTGAATGGTCGTTTCAAGGTATACATCGATCCTTATTTCCAGTCGGCTGCCGGTCTCCAGTATGTTAACGTTGGTTACAAGGGTTCTAGTGCCTTTGATGCTGGCTTATTCTACTGCCCATATGTTCCTCTGCAGATGGTACGCGCTATCGGTGAAGAAACATTCCAGCCAAAGATTGGATTTAAGACTCGCTACGGCATGGTCGCAAATCCATATGCGGAAGGTGCCGTTCGAGGCGCTGGCGCTTTGACTCATGCTTCTAATAATTATTACCGTCTAGTGACTGTTAAGAATCTCATGTAAAATGAGAAAAAATTCCCTGATGTAAAGGGAACTTTAAAAGAGGGCTTCGGCCCTCTTTTTTTTGTTTTGCATAAATAAGTAAAAGTAAATTGGAATCATATGTATGGCAAGCGAACTAACCCCAAATATAAATTTCTTATCTCCATTAGGATTTCGTTTTGTTTTGCAACGTGCGCCAAATATTGAATATTTTTGTCAAGAAGTTATATTGCCAGAAGTGTCTATCGAAGATATAGTGCAAGAAACTCCAAGAACTAAAATATATAGACCAGGCGTAAAATTGGAATTTGCTCCATTAAATTTAGATTTTATAGTCGATGAAAATTTGACAAATTATAATGAAATTCATTCTTGGTTGACTGGTTTAGGCGCGCCCTTAAATTCTAATCAATATAAAGAATTAAATAATTCTGGCGGAGTACCAGATGGTGATGCCGGCATTGTGTCAGATGGAACGCTTATCATATTATCTTCGAATAATAACGCAAACGTTAGCGTATTTTTTCGAAACTTATTTCCAATATCTTTGTCACCATTAAACTTTACTACACAAGATACTGAAGTTTCATATATTAAAGCGACTGTGACATTTAGATATAATGCGTTTTATATTGAAAGATAAATAATAATATCGATATTTAACCGCGGAGATTTAAGATGGAAAGCGAACTCAGAATATCTGAAAGCAAAGCCACATGGGTTTTGATTTTCGCTGTAATCTATCTGGCTTATTCTTTAATTCTGGTAGAGGATCATTTATTGGCATTCGCGCGGGAAGCAAAAGTGTCTCAGAAAGAAAACACCTCGTTGATAGTTTTACGACAATCCAATGAATTGAACAGAACCGTGACAATAGAACTGTCAAATTTTAGGAGAGAGATTGGAATTTTATTAGAAAAACAAAATGTTATCATAGCGCATGAAATCGACCAGACCGAAGATCACTTAGAAGCGCTGGTCGAAATACTTGAGTTAAAAATAGCGGAGAAAAAATAAAATGACTGTAGATCAATATCTCATGTTGGGCTTCGTGCTTGCATATTCTATGGTTGTTTTACTAAGAAATGTTGACAACAAATTTTCAGAATATTTGAAGAATATAATTTATATGTCTAGTGGGTTATTGCTTGTATATTACACTTTTGATTTAAAATCGCTTTCAGCTTTTAAACAATATGAATATATAGCAGGATTTTTAGTTGCATTAACATTCAAAGATTTGTTGCCAGTATTAGTGGATTTTATTATAGAAGTGGTTACAGCTAAGCTTTACGGAATAAAATTAAAAATGATAGGAGAATTAAAAATCTCGAAAATAAAGCAAAGATAATCATAAATGATAAATTCATATTAAAAACTAAGAATAACAGTTGACATTTGCCGTTAGCTATAGTATAATAGAGCAGTACTCTTTGATATAATAGGTGTTGTTATGGAAATTGAAGCTATACTAGATGCATGGACAACAGATGCATCTATAGATGAAACTGACTTATCTGCTGAAAGCTTAAATACGCCTAATCTGCATTCTAAATATATTCGTATGCTTACTACCAGTAGATTAAAGAAATTGAGATTAATCGAAAATAGAAAACAAGCACAACAAATATTAAGAGAATATTATGCAGGTGATTTGAATAATCCTGCAGATCTAGAATCTATCGGCCGCAGCCCCAATCCAAAGAAAATACTAAAGCAAGATTTACAATTACATGTAGATAGTGACAAAGAAATGCGTGATTTGAATCTTAAGATCGGATACTTAGACGAAACTGTTAAGCTTCTAGAAGATATTCTAAAAAACATACATATAAGAGGATTTGCTATTAAGAATTCTTTAGATTATCAAAAATTCATTAGCGGAGGCTAATAAATCCATGCCAGACACAATTGAAATCATTAAAATTAATGAAGTAATGATGAAGATAATTGCTGATCCTGGCGTTATGATGGAACTCTCTACTGTACTTACGTTTATGGTGCCTGGCTATCAATTTATGCCCAGCTACAGAAATAAAATGTGGGATGGGAAAATAAGATTGCTCAACTATCGTAATCATGAACTCTATGTTGGTTTGTTAAATGAAGTAAAACTTTTTGCAGAATCTAGAAATTATGAATTAGTTGTTGATGAAGAATTACTGTCGAAAAAATCATTCTCAACGCGTGAAGCAAAACATTTTTTTGATAGTCTAAATCTACCGTTTCAGCCAAGAGACTATCAGATAAAGAGCTTTATACACGCTATCAGAGATCATCGCGGTTTAATTCTATCTCCTACCGGTAGCGGTAAATCATTCATAATATATTTAATATTAAAGTACTATAATAAGAAAACCTTATTGATAGTTCCTACTATTAGTTTAGTTACGCAAATGAAAAGCGATCTAATTTCCTATGGTATTGATGAACAAGATATTCATACAATAACGGCCGGCGCTAAAAAAGAATCTGATAGAGGTATAGTAATTAGCACATGGCAATCAATTTATAAACAAGACGAAGATTATTTTCAACAGTACGAAGTAGTTTTTGGTGATGAATGTCACTTATTTAAGAGTAAATCTCTTATAGAAATTATGACAAAGCTAACTAAATGTAAATATCGATTTGGTTTTACTGGTACCTTAGATGGTACAGTTACACACAAATTAGTATTACAAGGATTATTTGGAGAAGTAAAACAATTTACTAAAACCGTAGAATTGATAAAAGACGAACATTTGTCTCCATTTAATATTAAATGTCTAATACTAAAACACACTGATGAGGAATGCAAAAATGTCTCTAGGCTCAACTATCAAGATGAAATGGTTTACTTGGTTTCAAACAATAGGAGAAACAAGTTCATTGTTAATCTTGCTGTGTCTTTACGAGGCAACAGCTTACTTCTTTTCCAATATGTAGAAAAACATGGAAAAGTATTATATGATTTAATACGAAAAATAGCGCCAGAAAGAGAAGTGCACTTCGTACATGGAGGAATTGGTGCAGAAGAAAGAGAAGCCGTTAGAGAAAGAATTCAATCTAATAATAACGATACTGGGGTCATTATTATTGCTTCTTACGGTGTTTTTAGTACCGGTATCAATGCTCCTAATCTCAGCAATGTTGTATTTTGTAGTCCTTCTAAATCTAGAATACGTAATCTGCAATCTATTGGTCGAGTATTACGAGTTAGCGAAGGCAAAAATACAGCGGTTCTTTATGATATAGCAGACGATTTGAAACATAAAACAAAAATCAATTTTACTCTTAAGCATTTTATTGAAAGAATTAAAATATATAACGAAGAAAATTTTAATTATAAATTTTATAACATAACATTGTAGTTGACATCTATGAATTATCTTGATATAATAGATCAATAAAACAGGAAACAACAATGATAATATATATCAAAATGACTAACGGAGAAGATTTAGTTTGTTCTGTAGATAATATGCCGGCCGCAGAAGACGAATCTGTACAAATAAAGTTTCCATTTGCGCTAAAAATACAAAAAGAACATGGGTTTTATGAATATTCTGCGTATCGCTGGGATATGTTTTTAAAAGATACCGCGGATAGTGTTTATTGGATTCCAAAAAAACATATTATGTTATTCGGTCATGCTTCAGATAATTTGGTAGAAATGTATACCGAATGGACAAATGAAGAAGATGAAACCCGCGAAGATGAAACCCGCGAAGATGAAACCCGCGAAGATGAAACCCGCGAATACACGTCAAAAGAAGAATTACTTTTATTAAAAAATTATGATACAAAAAAGGTTCATTAATGAGTAAAAATCACTATGTAAACAATAAAGAATTTTTCGCTGCGATATGTGCATTTCGCGAATCTGTTATAATTGCTAAAGCAGAAGAAAAACCAAGGCCGCGGGTTACAGAATATATTGGCCATTGTATAAAAGAAATATCAGTAAATCTGTCAAGAAAACCAAATTTTATGAATTATAGATTTAGAGAAGAAATGATTGGTGATGGAATAGAAAACTCTTTGATGTATATTGATAATTTTAATCCAGAAAAATCACAAAATCCATTTGCGTATTTTACACAGATTATTTACTACGCCTTTTTGCGACGAATACAAAAAGAAAAGACTCAACTTTATACAAAATATAAATTGATGGAGGACATGGATTGGTCTACCTATGAAAAAGGATTAAGTGATTTACCAATCGAAATAAAGCATGAGCACACTGATTGGTCGCAGGAATATATAAACAAATTTATTGTTGACTTTGAAACTAATAAGCGAAAAGAAATAGCTAAGAGAAATGAGAAAAAAAATGATAATTCCACATCAGATACTTGATTGGGCAAATGAATTAAATAATAAACGCTCAAACGAAACAACTAGATTAAATTATTTACAAAAGTTAGAAGAAGTGAATACGTATATTTCTTCGGAAATTGCTGCTGCAGGATATGGCAATAAAAGAAATAATAGAAAAAGAAATACGGCATGAGAGTTGCTTTAATTACAGATACTCATTGGGGAGCAAGAGGAGACAGTAAAATTTTTCTAGATTCTATGGAAAAATTTTACACTGATATATTTTTTCCAACACTCGAAAAAGAAAATATTGATACTCTTTTTCATCTAGGGGACATAGTCGATAAACGCAAAACAATCAACTATGTAACTCTCAATAGGTTTCGAAATGTTTTCGTTAAAAAATGTGCAGACTTAAAAATTACTTCTCATGTGTTAGTAGGTAATCATGATATTCCTTATCGCAATAATAATGATATTAATGCTATGGGAGAGCTATTTGGTGAACAATATTCAGAATATTTAAATTTTTACTCTGAGCCAAAAGATATAGAAATTGATGGCTTAAAAATTACCATGATGCCATGGATTAACAACGCAAATTATGCGGATTGTATGGAACATATTAGCAGTACTGATTCTCGTGTATTGTTTGGGCATTTAGATCTGACTGGCTTTGTCATGCATCAGGGAGTAGTAAATCATCATGGTATGGATTCAAAGCCCTTTGAGGCATTTGAATTAGTTTGCACGGGCCACTTTCATCATAAATCCAAAAAAGATAATATTCAGTATTTGGGTAATCCCTTTGAACTAACTTGGGGAGATTTTGATGATCCTCGAGGTTTTCATATCTTTGATACAGAAACATTAGAATTAAAATTTATTCGTAATCCACATCGTATGTTCTATAAAATATTTTATGATGATAGAGACATTACTATGAATGAAGCCATTGAACGTGATTTTTCTCAATACAAAGATACTTATGTAAAAGTTGTGATATTGAATAAAACTAATCCTTATTGGTTTGATTTAATGTTAGATAAATTATATCAGCACAATCCTGCAAATGTTAGTATCGTTGATGATAACAAAAATCTTGGAGATATGGCAGATGAAGATATTATAAATGAAGCAGAGGATACACTTACGATTATGCGTAAATATATAGATGCGGCTAAATTTAATGTTGATAATAAGAAATTAAATTATTTGTTATCTGAATTATATAGTGAATCTCAATCTATGGAAGTATAATGATTAGTTTTGAAAAAATTAGATTTAAGAATTTTCTGTCAGTTGGTGATGTTTTTACAGAAATACAATTAGATAGAAGTACAACTACTTTAATTCTTGGTGAGAATGGCGCAGGCAAATCTACTATGTTAGACGCGTTGTGTTTTGTTTTATTTGGAAAACCGTTTCGCAAAATTAACAAACCACAGTTAGTCAATAGTGTAAATGCTAAGGGTGCATTAGTAGAAATTGACTTTAAAATTGGATCTAATTCATATCGTGTTATTCGTGGATTGAAGCCAGGCATATTTGAAATTTATCATAACGATACAATGTTATCTCAAACGGCTGCAGCTAAAGATTATCAAGAACATCTAGAAAAGAATATTTTAAAACTCAATTATAATTCTTTTACACAAGTAGTGATACTTGGTTCTAGTACCTTTGTTCCTTTTATGCAACTACCAGCACATGCTCGAAGGGAAGTAATTGAAGATCTTCTTGATATTAAAATATTCTCTGTTATGAATGTTTTGTTGAAAACAAGAATGCAAGAAAATAAAGAATTACTAAAAGATTTAGATTATGAATTGAAACTCTCTACAGAAAAAAAGGAAATACAACAAAAACATATAGAAGAATTACGTGATAAAAATGATGAAGTTCGCAAAGGACTAGAAGAAGAGTTAGCTAGTATAATGTTTTCTATAGAAGAGTTAGAAAATAAGAACATTAAATATAATGAGCATCGCGATGATTTAGAAGATAAAATGGAAAAAACTTCTATCGCGAATAAAAATATAGATGAACTCAAAAGATTAGAAAAGAAACTAAACGTAAAAATAAAAGAACATGATAAAGCCAGCAATTTTTATATAGAAAATAAAAATTGCCCTACGTGTGATCAAAATATAACGGATGAAATAAGAAATAAAAAAATCGAAGAGAGTAAATTTAAAATATCAGAAATATCAAAAGGTTTACTTTCTCTAGAGACACAGTTATTTTCTGCTTTAGAAGTTCAAAAACAATACATGTCTTATCTTAGTGAACATCAAACGACATTCACTAAGATAATAGGCAATACTAAAGAAATAGATGCACTGAAAAATTATTCTAATCGTATTAGTAAAAAGATAAATGATGATACACACATTGATCTAGATTCTATAATTTTTGAAATACAAAATCTAGAAAAAACATTAAATACGACAAGAAATAAAATAGAAAAAGAAATTAATACTAAAGAATTATATAGCATTGCTTCTGAATTATTGAAAGATAAGGGAATAAAAACACAAATAGTAAAGCAATATATACCTATAATGAATGCATTGATTAATAAATATTTGGCTAAAATGGAATTTTTTGTTAACTTTGAATTAGATGAAAATTTCAATGAAATAATTAAATCGAGACACCGCGACGAATTTAGTTATTCTTCTTTCAGTGAAGGAGAAAAATCAAGATTAGACTTAGCGTTACTTTTAACTTGGCGCAGTATTGCTAAAATGAAGAATTCTTCTCACACGAATCTTCTAATCCTTGACGAAGTATTTGACGGTTCATTAGATACTGTAGGAATTGATAGTCTCATCGATATTTTGACTGATATGGATAATACTAATATTTTCGTTATATCACACAAAGGTGAAGCGCTACAAGACAAAATGCGGTCAATTATTCGTTTTGAAAAATATAAGAATTTTTCTAGGATAGTAACATGAAGAATCACAAAGAATGAATTATATATGTGGGGTATAAAAGTTAGAGTGACACTCGATGATTGGCGATGGGTTACTGATACATGTAATGCTATACCACTTGCCGCACTCTTATTTAAAACCCAATTCGAAGCTGAAAACTACGCGAGGAGTGTAGGATGGAAGATGTACGAAGTGATATTTTACAAAGAAAACTAGTTAAGAGTAGTGATTATATCTTAAGAGAAAAAACAATTCCTTTTGATTTCGCAAATCAGCCTATGCCAGCGGTTGACATTGCCGATATTATGAGGTATAATATGATATATCACAAAGGTATTGGCCTCGCGGCACCACAAATCGGTTATAATTATTCTATTTTTGCTGTAGGCAATCCAGACATAGAAGAAAGTGTTTTGGTATTTTTTAATCCTACAATAGTTAATTATTCAGAAGAATTTGTTAAATTGAAAGAAGGTTGTGTTTCTTTTCCTAATTTATTTTTAAATCTAAAGAGACCAAACGAAATAAGAATGAGATATACAGGAGCTACCGGTATTACAGAAACTTCAAAATTTACGGGAATGACTGCACGAATAATTCAACATGAATATGACCATTTGAATGGAATTATATTTCATAGATTAGCCAATTCGTTTCATTTGAATAAAGCTAAGTTAAAGCAAAAATCTATCAATAGGAGAAAAAAGAATGTCACGTGATTGGGTAAAAGATATTCATGAAATGCACGACAAATATGGCGTTATTGAATGGATGTCGGCCGAAAAAAATAAAGATCTTAATAACGAATTTCTGAAATTTCGTTTACAATTCTTATATGAAGAATTACAAGAAACCACAGAAGCCTGGACTCATGGTAATTCTGAAGAAATTGTAGATGGTCTTATTGATTTATGTGTAGTTGCTATTGGAACACTAGACGCGTTTGGCGTTGATGCATATACTGCATGGGATAAAGTACTTACAGCAAATATGAATAAGCAACCCGGTGTAAAACTAGAACGGCCAAATCCTCTAGGCCTTCCAGATCTAATTAAACCAGATAATTGGGAAGCACCATCGCACAAAGATAATCATGGACAACTGTCTTTGTGTTTTGATTGAAACCTCGGAAAAATATTATGAATACAAAAAAAGTGCGTATATCGTTAAAACAACAGAAGCAAGATTCTGTAAAGCCAAACGCATCCTCACTAACGAAACGAGAATCTATAGTGGTTTTAGAAGAATGCATGGATTTGCAAATTAGAAAATCACAAGATTATCAAAATCCAAATTCTGATGTATTGCAAGCGATGCATTATCGTTGTGGTATAAACACACTACAAGATGTAATGCAGACTAAACTTTATAGAGCGCAATCATTACTCGAAACTGCAGAAAATCCGTCTACTACACTAGAAGTAACTCCAAACTTTGAATCATTGGAAGATACATATAAAGATTTGATTAATTACGCATCATTCGCAGTAGCTTGGTTAAGAGGCGGAATTCCAGGACAAAAGACAGATAGAGATATATTTAATAAGATTATTCCTGAAAATTTTGATTGAGAGCATATAATGTATACTGTTGAAGATATTCAAAATTATTTTATTGAAGAATTGGAAGCCAAAAGATTTGTAACAGATAAAACTGGTGTTGCAACTATAGAGATGCTGGGTGCAAATTTTATTGCTAATAAGCCTAGTATTTTTGGTACACCAAATGATGAATATATTAAAGCTGAACTTAATTGGTATGAAAAACAATCGACCAATATTAATGATATATATGGTTTAGGTTACAATGATAAAACCCCACCTATAGCATGGAGGCGAACAGCCGATGCTCATGGAAACATTAACTCGAATTATGGCCATTTGGTTTATTCTAAAAAATATTATAATCAGTATCGTCACGCGTTCAATGAGTTATGGTTAAATTCTGATAGCCGTCGAGCACAAATGACATATAATCGGCCATCAATTTGGATTGAATATAACGAAAACGGCAAATCTGATTTTATTTGCACTAATGCTCAAACATTTTATATTCGCGACAATAAGCTTCATATGGTATCGCAGATGCGTTCTAATGATATAATATTTGGATATAAAAATGATTATGCTTGGGCTCAACATCTCATGGATAATTTTGTACAAGAGTGGAATTCAACTATAGAGTATTTTACTTATCTCGATGCAGCCGTAGAAAATAATTTACCTATAGAAAAAGGTCAGCTTATTTGGCAAGTCATGAATCTTCATTGTTATGACCGTCATTTTAATTTGGTAAAATTGGACAACTAATTATTATGTTAGAATTAACAGAATACTATGACGAGTTTATTCGTTATTATAATTTGGCTAGTGATCAACAAAACAAATGTAATGTGTCACTCAATTCTCCTTATGGTAAAATTCCTCATTTAGAATCTAATATGAATGATGATTTGATGGAGAATGTTGAACTATATGATGTTGTAGAACGAAAGTATGCTGGTTTTTCTCAGATAATTAACGATTGTTTTTATGGGTGGAACGATTCACACCCATATTGGGAGAAAATGAAATCCGGTTTGTATAGCGATCAAAGAGGCAGAATATGTAACTTATGGAAAGATAAATCTAATTCGTTTTCTTTGCCAGAATGGTTGTACATTTTTATTTTACATAGAGTAACTGGATCTGCTATCAATTATGCCACTAAACCATCTGGGTATCATAACACCATATTGTTCTTTTTGCACAAAGCAACTAACATAAAAGAAATGACAGATATTGTAGCAACGCATCCGCACACGTTTTATACGTCGGTAGGTTATCAATTTCCAAGTTTTCCAAAAATACCTGCAGATAAACAATACAGACGTGCGGGCGATTATTTCTTGTGCGAATTCGTTCCTAAGTTGGCGCGCGATATGGCAGACTGGTTAGAATCTGGCAAACGCAGAGACTTAAGAGAAATTGGCGAATTTATGTTGAACTGGAATACAGAGCATGGATTAAAGAAATACAAGTTTCAATACGCTGCAGTAGTAGCAGACATTGCCGATTGGTATCCGCAGTATGTAAATAAAGATTCGATGTTTTATTATGGCACAAATGCTGTGGAATGTATATCTTATTTAGCAGCTCGTCCGAAGAAGATGAAAACAGAAGATTTTTTGGATGTTGTTATGACTAAAATATACGAAGACACGGGATCATTTCCGTATAACGCAGAAGATGTGTGTTGTGATTTTATTCGTTGGGTAGAAAATTATGTACGACCTGGTCCAACATATAACCATCTAAATTATGATGAAGTATGGTCGTCATGTAAAATCAAAGATCATCCATTTGGTCGTCAACGTGCTATGATAGATCTAGGCCTTATTAAAACATTTAATAATATGAAATCGCATCCATCCGACGATACGGTTATTAAAGCCGCGGCCGTATCGGTAGAAAATTATAAACAAAAGGTGCATCAATTTTATGGATCTAACTAGTTTTTACGGCCACAAACATGATATAATATACCCAACCACATCAGCAGTTACTTTAAATAAAAAGAAGAAACCTACGCGTAGCTGGATGAAAGACTGGCCCGCCGAAGAAAGAGTACAGAAATTTTTTGAATTCTGCACAAAATTCGATGAACGAGAAGACGGTTTATTAAAAGAAGATTATCAAATATTTTCTCATAGATTACATTGGCACGAACATCCTTTTTGTGAAGTAATGCAAGATGTAACTGATGATTTTAATAGGATGTGGTATACGTTAGTATTTTCGTTTAGTAACGAACATTGGCAAACTCTAAGAACTCTTATGACTGAAGGAGAAGAAGGTTTACGTAAGAGATTTGAAACACACCGACACGCTAGAAATGATTTGTTTCAAATCTATTATCCTAAAAGTACTAAAGTAAATAAATGGTTGATTGAAGGCACTAAAAAAGCCGCTACTGATATGTGCGAAATTTTAAGTGCTAAAAATAGTACATATACTATGATGGAATTGGCAAAGATAATGTCTAACTATTTCGCGACTGAACAGAATTTCAGAAATCCTATGTACCCATGTAAAAACTTTGCTAGATATATAGCTATGGCATATCCACACGTGTGTGATCCTAATTCTTTATTGTTTGGAGGAACTGGCCACTTTGATGGAATGCAACAAATATTTGATGGTCCTAATTTGATGGGAAAAGTTAAATATGATATAGACGAAAATGGTGATATGTTATTCTTAAATAAGCATGGTGAAACATGGATAGATCAAATGAATTTTCTTGCTGATCATAAAGACAATCCTATAAAAGAACAGGTAATGTTAAACATTGAAGATAAAACCTGTTTTTTTTATAAACACATTGCTATTAGGCACGGCATAAAGTCTCCTACTAAAAGAATACCATATAATTGGATATTTCCTGAGGAGTTTTCGTTGAGAAAAATTCATTGAGTCATAATAATCATGTAATAGATAATTTAAATAAAGACGTAGGTGTATTAGGTTATAAAGGAGCAAAAGAATATTACTTATCATTGACCGAAGGATGGGAGCCATATAATCCTGATCCAATTGTAATGATACACGATGGCGTAAGAGTAGTAAGAGATGATTTGACTACTGGAACAAAAACAAGAGCTGGAGATTTGCTCGCTTCGAGGGTAAACCATAAAACGATTGTCTATTCTCAGCCTAGAGTTGGTTTAGCGGGTGTGGCTCTTATCGATGTTGCCAATTATCACAATAAAGATGTTGTTCTTTTTATGCCCGCTAGCAAAAGAATTTCTTTGCATCAAGCGTGTTGTATAGAAAGAGGCGCTATTCCTAAATTTGAAAGAATTGCTGCTATGCCGAATTTGAACAAAAAGGCTAAAGAATACGCAAACGAAACGAATGGTTTCTTTGTTCCTCTTGGTCTTAAACATGAATTAGCGACAGCAGGAATTGTGCACGCTGCGTCAAAAATAGATCCGCCAGACGAAGTTTATGTCGCGATATCAACTGGTGTACTTTCGAGAGCATTACAAATTGCATGGCCAAAGGCTAGATTTACATGTATAGCTGTGGCAAGAAATTTAAAATCAGGAGAATTAGGAAGAGCGGATGTTATATCAGAACCACTTCCATTCCAAACATTAGAAAAGAAAGAAAATTTACCGCCGTTTCCTACCGTTGCATCTTATGACGGAAAAGTATGGAAATATATTCCTAAGAATACTGGAAAAAATATTTTATTTTGGAATGTTGGCAGCGAACCACAGTTGACAAATGACTCAATTTATGATACAATAGAATCATATAGAGAATGGGATAAAAATTTGAAATGAAATCATTAGTAGCTACTCCGTTTATTCCTATGAGCAAAAGTATGGCATCGCACCGCTCTGCTCAAGGTATAATATACACTGATCAATTATCGACAACCGGCATCGATGTGACTCCTAATATGTCATTAGAATTTTATTATGAAGATTTTAATTTATTTGATGCATTATATGTGTATCATGGGAATGATTGGTTTGGGCACCTTAACTTATTTGGCGGTTTAAAAGAATTTCCACACATAGATAATTTTGTGAATTTTTCAAAATTTAAAGGAAAGGTGTATTCTTTATCTATTCCGTTTCCTGATTATTATGACCAATTGAAACATAAAGTTGATTTAGCTAAAAACAAAGATAAAGTAATAAGTCCACTTTGGGATTCGGTAGATTGGGATAATATTAAACGCATGGAATCCGAATCTGAACTAGTAGTTTCTAATGAATTGATAAAATATCCAAACATATCAATTGGTGACAGTCATGCTATATGCATGTACAGGCCAGAATGGATGAATATCTCTGTTCCATATAAAACACTGTATGGCGCGTTAGAAATTGGTTTAGATTCGTTTATTGAATATGAACATGATTTTGATAATATAGAATATTATTTTGGTAACATTGATGTTCGACATCATTTACTTAGGCAAGAAAATCCGCAACAGGCTACTGTGGATATTGTAGATAGATATATAAAACAAGCAGAAGAAGTTGCAGAAAAAAGAAATGCAACAGTTACATTATATGAATTGTTACCTATAGAAAATGAAAGAAGATCAATACCGAAAACCGGCTGGTATGAAGGCACTTCATTTTATGGTTCTAGACAAGAAAGAAACGAAATACGAATTTTGTTTAGAGATGAACTGAAAAAGAGAGCTTCAGAAAAGGTAAAGATTTTTGAGTGGGTGGACGACTTAATTAATGATGTTGGCGAATTAGATTTTAAATATATGGAAAAACCAAAATCAGTACATCTGTCTCGTCAATATTATCCTCACTGGCAAGGAAATACATGGAATTTGTTTAATGTTGTTGACAATTCTTCATTTAATTTAGAGGAATTTTTATGAGACACGCGACTATAATTCCACTCATAGGTGGAGAAGTACTGGCTTCTACTGAAGTTTTTGGCAGCAGACCAGATTATATACTTTCTTACAGTGCATTTAAAGAAAATGAATCACATCTACTCAATCATTGGAACAACGAAGTTCCATACCATATATTAGACGAAGGAGGAAAACATCCACATAGCGTAGATGTAGTTTCTACTGTTTGTCCTTGCGCTGGATTATCTTTATTTTCTACTGCATATGGTGAAAATAATCCTAATAATAAATGGATGATAGAAACTGCTAAATATGTTTTAGGTGAAATGAAGCCCACTGTTTTATGGGGGGAAAATGCACCTACCTTTACTGGAAAAATAGGAGAACCAATTCGAAATCAGTTGATTCAAATTGGCAAAGAAAACGGTTATTCTATGTCAATGTATAAAACAAAAAGTTTGTTACACGGTATTCCTCAAGTGAGAGATCGTACGTTCTACTTTTTTTGGAAAGGAAACAAACTACCGTTATTGAATTATTATAATAAACCTTATACTAAAATTCAAGATGTTATTATGAATAAGACTACGGGTAACTCGCAGACTGAAGTCATTAATAAAAACATTCCTACAAATGATCCATATTACAAATATTTACTAGAAGAAATTCATGGAGGAATAACGCATCGAGAGCATTTTGATAAACTAGATACTTCTAAAACTGTAGTTAGATATCTGGATGCTAAGAGTTTAATAGAAGGTCATGGCCATACTTACAAAGAAGTAGGAAAATGGATGGAATCTCATGGCTATGATAAAGAAGTACAAAAATGCGATAGAATGTATAACAAATTAAAGGATGGTAAAAATATTATGAGAAGAGGTACTATAGTTCCAAAGGAATTTATAGGATCTTTCGTTGGCCATTATCCAAAGATGTTAACACATCCGCACGAAGATAGATATATAAATTATAGAGAAGCTATGACTATTATGGGGCTTCCGCAAGATTTTGAATTGTTGAAACCCACGCGAAATTATAATCATATATGTCAGAATGTTCCATTCGATACTGCAAAAGATATGGCGTTTGAAGTGAAGAGCGCGCTGGAAGGAAAACGAGAATTTATAAATTATGATTTAATGATTCAAAGTAACCCAAATAAATCTCACACAATTTTGACTAAGCCGGTCGTATCTACTCTAGCTAATTTTTTATAATGGGAAGTAAAAATAATGATTGTTAAAAAGTTTAACGAAGACAATATATTAGATGAGATTAGAGAATATATTGATTCTACATATTCACAGCATTATGTAACAAAAAATAATACACAAATAGCAGAAGTAATTATAGAAACTGGCCACGGAGATGGATTTTGTATTGGAAATATTTTAAAGTATGCTTATCGTTATGGTAATAAAGGTAGTTCTATAGATGCAAGAAAAGATCTTATGAAAATAATTCATTACGCTATTCTTGCAGTATATGATCATGACAATAAAAACCCGGACTTGATTCGAGACTTGATCAGCGATTCAAAAACAAAAAGAGGATTATAATGGAAGTATCTATTGATGTGAATAAATTAAGAGAGCGCAAAATTTTTGTCGCTACTCCTATGTATGGCGGAATGTGCGGCGGTCAATACACAAAATCTACTGCCGAATTAATTAAATTGGCTGCGAAATACGGTATTGATGTAGAAACATTTTATCTTTTTAATGAGTCGCTTATTACTCGAGCTAGAAATTATTGTGTAGATGAATTTTTACGTAGTGACTATACACACTTAATGTTCATCGATGCAGATATTGGATTTGATCCTAATGACGTATTAGCTCTTGCTGCTATTGCTGATCCAGAAACAGATAAAGATATAGTCTGTGGTCCTTATCCAAAGAAAACTATATCCTGGGAAAAAATTAAACAGGCAGTAGATAAAGGATTTGCTGATGAAAATCCTCAGAACTTGAAAAATTATGTTGGTGATTTTGTTTTTAATCCAGTGGCGGGGCAAAGCACAATTGCTCTAAATGAACCAGTTGAAGTATTAGAAGGTGGTACTGGTTTTATGATGATTCAGAGAAAGGCATTTGAAAAATATGAAGCTGCATATCCTGAATTTAAGTATTTACCAGATCATGTTCGTACTGCGAATTTCGATGGTAGTAGAGAAATAATGGCATATTTTGATTGTATTATTGATCCAAAATCAAAACGTTATTTATCAGAAGATTATATGTTTTGCCAGTGGGCAAGAAATGCAGGCATTAAAGTTTGGATGGCTCCGTGGATGCGTCTACAACATATGGGCTCTTATTTCTTTGGAGGTTCTCTTGCGGATCTCGCTAGCGTTGGCGCGGCCGCCACAGCAGATCCTACTAAAAACATAAAACAATGATTGACATTTGCGTAAACGTGTGATATAATATATGTATCTGTTCAATTCGCGGGTATCCTCCTGGGAGAGGACTCAGCCTTCCAAGCTGATGGACTCGGTTCAAATCCGGGTACCCGCTCCAGAATAGATGTGCTGCAGTAAATTAATTAATAATAAGTTAGGAGTGATTATAGTATGAAAATTTCCACTGGTTTACGAGAAGTATTGAAGAATTTTGCCGTTATTAATCCAAGTATCTGGGTAGATGAAGGTAATGTTTTGAACACTATTTCTCCTGCAAAAACTATTGTGGCAAAGGCAGTAGTAGATGAATCTTTTGATACGCCATTTGGTATCTATGACTTGAATCAGTTTTTGGGTTGTCTTGGTTTGGTTGATAATGCAGAACTTGCGCTCAAAGATACATACATGAATATTAGTGGAGAAAAATCATCTCTCCGATATGGTTACGTTGAGAAAGATATTATTACAACTCCGCCAGCAAAAGAGTTGCAACTTCCTAGTGAAGATGTAGATTTTGTTCTCACTAATGAAAATCTACAGAAAATTATGCAAGCTTCTAATATAATGCAATTGCCAAATGTTGTTGTTGAAGTTAAAAATAATAAAGTGCATTTGGTAGCGTGTGATGTAAAAAACGAATCTGGGAACAGATTTGAAATTTTTGTAGGTGAACACATCGGTGAATTTAGTTTTACTTATCGAGCAGAAAATTTGAAGGTAATGCCATTCGATTATAATGTAGTAATTTCTGATGAAGGCATTTCTAAGTTTGTTGCGAAATCTGCGCAGGTAGAATATTTTATTGCGCTCGAGCGGAAATCATGAAATGAAAATAGAGTATCATCCTGATTATGATATAGATGAAGAAATTGTTTTAGATTATAGAAATGTAGAAAATTTTAGAGAATCTACTACCGCTACTTTGAAAAAGATAGAGATTCAAAACGCTATTCTTATCGGTAAGTTAAACCTCTCAAATAGGCGGGGTAACAAATATAGAAATTTATACTTTTTTCTTGCTGGTGTTAATTGTGTTGGTGGAATATTAGCTGCAGCACACATGTTAGAACTACTGCCTTACTGAATTAGTACACGTGAAATATAGGAATTTGTTATGATTATTGATGGAGTAAATAAATTGTGGGTAGAACGCTATCGTCCTAAGACTATAGAAGATTGCGTTCTACCTGCAGATTTGAAGAAGACATTTGGCGAATTTGTAAATAAGAACTATATTCCAAATCTTCTCTTGACTGGCCGCGCCGGCGTAGGTAAAACTACTGTAGCTCGAGCCATGCTAGAGGAATGCGGGTTTGATTATATTGTAATCAATGGTTCTATGAATGGCAACATTGATACACTACGAACACAGATCCGTGATTTTGCTTCTACTATGTCTTTTAGTAGTAGTCGTAAGTATGTAATCTTAGATGAAGCCGATTATCTAAATCCGCAATCTACACAACCCGCATTACGCAATTTTATGGAAGAATATTCTAATAATTGTGGTTTTATTATGACTTGTAATTTCAAAAATAGAATTATCGAACCATTACATTCTCGATGTTCTGTGGTAGATTTCAATATTCCTACATCAGATAAACCGAAGCTCGCAACACAATTTCTTAAACGTACTAAGAAAATTCTTGATGAAAATGAAGTAGAGTATAAAGATAACGTTATTGGCGAATTGATCATGAAACACTTTCCCGATTGGCGAAGAGTGTTAAACGAATTGCAGCGTTATTCTGCTACGGGCAGTATGATAGACGTTGGTATTCTTGCCAACATGAGTGATGATAATTTCAAAGAAGTTATTAGTTTGTTGAAAGCCAAAAACTTTAAAGAAATGCGTAAATGGGTAGGCAAGAATTCTGATGTTGAATCATCGGTAATGTTTAGGCGTTTATACGACAATGCTTGTGGCAATATGAATGCATCTACTATTCCTCGCCTTGTTCTTATTCTCGCTGATTATGGATACAAATCGGCGTTTGTTGTCGATCAGGAAATAAATCTTGTTGCTTGTTTGACTGAGATTATGATGGAATGCGAGTTTAAATAAAATGAATCCATTTGATTATGTTAACAGTATCAATAATGGAAAAAATCTCTTAGACGAAACAGACGACAAAGAACTTGCTATTAAAGATTATAACGCGTTCATGACGAATCGCGCTCTGTCGTATCATATAGATACGGTAATGTTTTCTAATGCTATGAATCAATATTCGCACCTTGATAAAGGCATTCAATATTCATTTTTTATAAATACCATTAAGCCCAAGAAGCGATTTGCCAAATGGGCTAAACCAGAAAAAAATGATGTATTAGATATTATTGTTGAATATTATGGATACAGTTACGAAAAAGCCAAACAAGTTCTAGATCTTTTCTCTTCAAGAGAACTGGACGCCATGAAACAAAAATTAAAAAAAGGCGGTGCGAAATGAATTTTGATATAAATGATCTCGTTGAAATAACGATTGGAGGCGATGATGACTTTCTGAAAATAAGAGAAACTCTTACTAGAATTGGTATAGCATCTCGCAAAGACAAAACTATTTATCAGTCTTGTCATATACTACACAAACGTGGAAAGTATTTTATAATTCACTTTAAGGAATTGTTTGCGCTTGATGGTAAGCCATTTAACATGACAGAAGACGATATAGGTCGAAGAAATACTATAGCAAGATTGTTATCAGAATGGAAGTTAGTAACTCTAGTTAATCCAGATGAAATAAAAACACCACAATCTCCTATCTCTAAAATAAAAGTATTGCCACACAAAGAAAAAGAAGAATGGGAATTAGTTTCCAAATACAATATCGGTAGACGTCATTAATGTGAAGGAAACCGTGCATGTGGAATAGAGAATATCTGAAAAACAAAAATGAATACATCGAATTATTCGATAAAGTAATGCAAATTGATAATGAATGTAGTACAGAATTTCTAGAAAATAGAGTAGCTAATATTGCAGACAGAAAATATGCGGTTGCTGTAAATAGCGCTACCGATGCGCTATATTATTCTCTTCTTTGCTATGGTATCGGGCCCGGTGATGAAGTATTAGTTAGTGATTTCTCTTGGATTTCTACAGCATCGTGTGTTAATATGACGAGAGCTACTCCAATATTTTGTGATATTGACTTAGATTCTTATCATATTTCATTTGACGAAATAAAGAAAAAATGTAGTCGCAATACAAAAGCATTGATATATACACATCTGTTTGGTAATATGACAAATACTCAAGAAATCGAAGAGTTCTGCAAAGTAAGAAATATAATATTTATAGAAGATGCAGCGCAATCGATCGGTTCAAGTTTAAACGGTCGGCCAGCCGGATCAATTGGAAACGTGAGTTCATATAGTTTTAATGACAATAAAGTTATTTCTGGCATATCGGGTGGCGGCATGTTCATGACCGATGAAGAAGATAAAGCTAAATATGTAAAAAAACTTAGACGCCATGGCAAAAATGAAGATTTCGAAATGCTTGGTTACAATTCCAAAATGTTTTATATAAATGCTGCGTTTATTGATTTTAGATTAGATAAGATGCACGAATGGCAATTACGTAGACAAGATATTTCTAAAAAGTATAATGAAAATTTTTTAGATTTACCGGTTTATGTTCAGACTGATAAGAATGGATTAAATCATAATTGTCACAAATATACTATAAGATTTGAAACTAAAGATTTGCGCGACACAATAAAATATAAACTCAAAGCGCCAGTGCATTATAATATGCCAATATCTGAAAATAGAATGTACACAATCTTTAGTGGCAATCATAACTCAAAAATAGTCAGTGATACTATTTTAACACTACCAAATAACGCATTTATGACTGATGAAGAAGTAGAAAATGTTTGTATGATTGTTGATATGTGTATGGTATGAATTATAGCGAACTGTTATTTTCTGACTACAGCCGAGCTGTAGATATGTATTTGTCAAAATCATGTAACAGATCATGTCATTATTGCACCGCATGGACGTTAGAAATGAGAAATCTAACAGTTGATATGGTTTTTTTACGAAACGTTTTAGGATATTTTAAAGATTACAAAATGCGGTTCAATTTGCTCGGCGGAGAACCTGGTCTAATTAAAAATTTGGATGAAGTTATTGATGAAATACAAAAAAACGATAATCACATTTGCGCAGTATTGTCTAATTCATTTGTAAGAAAAAAATATCCTAGAGTATTAGAAGATCCAACAGTTTATTATATGGAACATTTAGTACTAGATTTTTACGAAGACAAAATTGAAAAATTAGGTACCTATGATTTTTTTGAAGAGAATGATAACAACAATTATAACATCATTATTGAAACGCCTAATTATTTTAAATACAGAGAAAAATATGATTTAGATTATGTTGATCACGCTAATACTAGATTTAAAAGTTATAATTCTAGATCACCTACTTTCAGTGATCCTGAACAAGAATCAGAATTTACTCGTAAAATTTGCGCAGCATTTCCAACCGTCCCAGTTATTGATTTCGAAATTCAAAAGATTAGACACTGCAGCAAAAAAGTTATTGACGGCTCTCGACAATTTGATATTACTCAGGAAAACGCTACAAAAATGATGAATTATGAATTGTTTGAATTTGAATCATATTGTAAAACGTGTACAGAAATACTTCCGCGGCGTAATTTGCAACACATATTAGATATTTTGGTTACACTATAATGAATATTGTATGTTTAAAGTGGGGAGATAAATTTGATCATACACACGTAAACCGTTTATATAAAATGGTTTGCAAAAACTTTAAACAAGAATTTACTTTTATATGTTATACGGAAAATTCCGATGGAATTGATCCTAATATTAAGATTGTTCCGCTCAACTTAAATCACGATCTAGAAGTATGGTGGTGGAAACTTACGTTATTTGAAACTCAAACGAATGATGTTACTATATTTTTTGATTTAGATGTAGTAATACAACACGATATTACACATTTTAAAGATTATTGTGAAGATGAAAAATTGTGCGTGATTAAAGCGTATTGGAAACCACATCGCATAGATATGAAACCACAGGCTCCTTGGTTTGATATGAATCTTAATTCTTCAATTATGATATGGAAAGGTGATCTAACAGAAATTTGGAACACATTCATAGAAGATCCAGAATACTATATTCTTAAATATAATGGTATAGATTCATTTTTATATTTTCATCACTTTGAAAAACTTTCTTGGTTACGGCCCGGCGAAGTATACTCTAGATTATTTGGATATGATGAAGAAAATTATTGCATTGTAGATGAAAAGAAAGAACATACTACTCCATTTTATTTCAAAGAAGATTTCAATGTATGTATTTTTAACGGTTGGCGCAGAAAAACTGAATTAATAGATACTAAATATATTTTAGATAACGATGGGTATGATGGCTTTGAAGATTATTATTGAGGATGGATGTTGGAACGCGCTTCATAAGTGTGTTAACAGCATAGACGATCTGCGACAAATGCTCAATCGTATTTCATTGTACGAGAGCGAAATTGAGTTAGATTCAGACCGTATTATTGACCCTATATTTTTGAAGGTGCTTTTGTTCGCAGTCAACAATAATCATGATATGAAAAAAGTAATATACAGCATTTCTCCAACTCAGCTTTTATCTAAATATTGGTTGGTCGAAGCACTAGCAGATATAACGCAAAAAAATAATCTCAACATTCAAATCTTGGGAGGTTGGTTTGGATTTGTTTTGAGCCATATGTTGTTAGAGAGATTTGGTATTAATTATATTCAAAATATAGATATTGATGAACGGTCAATAGAAATTTTTAATTTTTATGCTGCAGAGAAAAATTATAATTTTTATGCTGCAGAGAAAAACATGCAGCAATTTAAATATAAAATCGATGACGCCGCTAAATCAGATAAGCTAGATAAAGAAATTGATATAATTATTAATACATCTTCACAACATATGACAGATTTGCCACAATTGATTAAAAACAAAAAATACAAAAAAAATAGTATTTTTGCTTTGCAAAGCAACAATATGTTTCATTTAAGAGAAAAAGAAGGCCACATCAATTGCTGTAACAACGAAGAAGAATTTATCAAAAAGGCTAGTTTGTCGAATATATTGTACAGAGGTACAAAATACTTACCAAATGGGTATGAACGTTATATGGTAATAGGTAAAATGGATTAATATAACGTTCATACACTTTTGCATCATGCGACTATCACTTTAGCAAACCATGGTTGTAACCACAATACCCACGATTCGTGTTCTACTTTAATGTCGTAATGTCTTCTTATTGAAGATAATTTGTTATATGTAGGTTCATATGGTGTGTGCTTCGGCTTCTTTCGTTCGGCAGGAGTTCTTCCATAATCATGATTACATTTTTTACAAGCGCTTAAGATATTGTCCCACTGAGTTTTACCACCCATAGAAGACGGCACGTAATGATCCCATGTCATGCTATCTTCACTTAATGCGGTTTCGCAATATACACACATATATTCATCTCTGAGTAATAGTGTGTGATTGCGTAAAGTTAATTTATTTGGTCTTTTATGCATTTTTTTGTACGCAATCACAGAAGGTATGGCTATACGATTTTCTACTCTAGGCGTTTTAATAACACGATCATGCGTATTCAATACAACACAATTATTTGCAAAAAAATCAGATAAAGACCGTTCAACTGAAATAGCTTCTAGTTTTAGAATACTCTTCGGTTGATAATCAGCATTTAATACTAATGTTTTCAGTCCTATCATTTTATTATTTCAGTTAATTGCTTTGCGAAAACATGTTAAACAAACTTATCCCGTGGCCATTGCTCATATTAATTTCACCCTATACCCATTTTTTTCAGAATATTTTTTCTTAAGTAAATTCATTATATCTTTTATAATATATCCGTTTGTTTCACCGTACTGAATAGTTTTTAATATTTTTCCTTGTTTTTCTATTATAACAGAATAACTGCGCCAGATTTCCATGCTAGTTTTGTCGCCGATGAAGCTACCAATCAACATAGTGTTTATTCCATTAAATTGGTGTTCCCACGTTTTCTTTTAATGTCTGGTAATCGATTACCAGACATTAAAACGAAGGGAACTAATTGAATTTATTTATAATCGTGTAGCATTATACCATATTTGGAAGCAAATGTCAACCTTTAAATCTTCTTTAGAATCAACCACTTGCCGCAAGTCATTGATTCTGTTAGAGTTTTATTTTCGACAATTCGAATAACGACTGACGCAAGTGGTTGATTTTGTTAGAGTTTTTTCACGGAGAATCAATAACTTGCGTCATAACTGCTCAAACCACAGCAACCATAAGGCAACTGCCTTATTGTGCGCATTATCAGCCATAATTCTCTTTTGGCGTCCCTAACTCGTTGATTTTGTTAGAGTTTTTATGCTTCTTTTTATTATATTTTAAAATAAGAGATCTGTAATAGATCTGCCGCCAGCTTGAATAAATAATTGAAAATAAAACTCTAACAGAATCAACCACTTGCCATAGGCTTACTGCAAGTGGTTGATTCTAAAGAAGATTTAAAGGTTGACATTTGCCTAAAAGTGT
>TARA_R110002126_G_scaffold78629_1_pt1 | contig 24688 bp, 42 predicted proteins | sample TARA_R110002126 | Tara Oceans TARA_R110002126 (sample SAMEA4397536) | marine metagenome | biome: Polar Biome; feature: [DCM] deep chlorophyll maximum layer (ENVO:01000326); material: water (ENVO:00002006), including particulate matter (ENVO:01000060) such as... | depth 30 m | reverse complement strand
TTTGGGTATTCTCAAAAAGATGAATCAGAAAGTAACACCAAACCACACATTGGCAAACGAAAAAGACGTAGAAGAGTATGACACCAGCAAAAGAAATATTTGTAGAAATTCAAAAAGCTTTAAAACCAATTACACTTTTAGAGTTGATTGATTTAGACAGAAAGCAATTTAGCCAAGGCAAAGAAAATAACCCTGGTTGTTTTACAGCTGCTTTAATAAAATACCCAACGATTCAATATGAATCTATGGTAGAGCAAGTAAAAGAAGGTACTGCAGCTATAGAAGTGATTTTATATTGCAAAGATGGTTGGATGCATCAGCACCAGAACACAACAGATCCAAACAACGGATTAACAGAAATTGATTTGGTAGATAACATTGTGGAAGCTCTGGAAGGTTTAACAGGCGAATCGTTTACAAGTTTAGAACAAAATGATGAAGCCGAAAATGAAATATCTGAAGACGATTTAATGAGTGTACGCATTGGCTTTACAAGTAAGGTATATAAGACTGTAAATAAAAAATTTACAGCTAAAAAATTAACGATAAACTAATATGGCATTTTTAACATTAGCAGAATTAAAAACGAAAACCACTGTAGAAATCATCAACCTAATTACCAATAGTGATGACACTACAGTTGATGAGATTATTGCAGAAAACATCGATTTAATGAAAAGTTATCTCTTTAAATATTACGATGTAACAGCCATTTTTAACGCTACTGAAAATGATAGATCTAAAGTGGTAGTCAAACATTTAAAAAGTTTGGTAATGCCAGATATCTTTGAAATACGAGGCAAAGAAATGAATGCTACAACTGAAAAAAAATACGATGAAGCAATGCGTTGGTTAGAAATGATGAGCAAAGGAACCATTGAAGCTAATTTACCAGCAAAGCAAGTAGATACAGATGGCGATGGCGAAACCGATAGCAACTCTACATTTATGAAGTTGGGCAGTAGAAAAACATATACAAATCATTTTTAATGGCAGATTTAAAGGACTTTCAAAAATTGCTTTTAAAAACTGCTGCACAAATGCCAGAAGTTGGTACAAAAGTAATACGAGTTGAAGGGATTAAATTCATAAAACACAACTTTAGAAATGAGGGTTTTAACACAGGTTCTGGAATAAAGAAATGGAAAAAAAGAGCCACACTAGATAAACGAGGGCGAAATATAACCAGATACAGAACCAACAGAGTTGGTAAAGCAGGAAGCCCCAACAAATATGGTAGAAAAATAACAGGTAGAGCCATTTTAGTTGGTCACGATACTGGGGGTAACAAATTAACCAATTCGTTTAGATCTGCCAAAAGAGGAAAATATACTGTGGTTTTTAGAACCTATAAAAAATATGCGCAAAGGCATAATGAGGGATTAGATGGAATGCCACAAAGGCAATTTATGGGACCAAGTAAATACTTAGATAGAAATATCTTAAACAAATTAAAACGTGAACACGATAAACGCTTAAAATAATGAGTACAAATTCGAAAATAAAACAGATTGAAAACCGAATTAACTTTTCTGGTAACGCTGTTAAAAAGGTAAGTTTAAGTGGCAAGGACACCAAAAATGTAAACAAGGTTACAGATTTAATGGTAAACATTGTAAAGCGTCAGCGTTTGTTATGGCGTAAAGAAATAGATCACTGGCAATCGGCTCGTTATTCTAGATATGCAATTGACAATCCTAAAAACTACTTGATGCAAGAGGTTTACGAGGATATTATGTTAGATGGTCATTTAACAGGAATCACCGAAAACAGAACGCTAAGAACCACTAACAAGAACTTTATTTTTGCTATTGATGGTATTAAAGATGATAACCTCTCTTTGTTTATTGAAGATCAACAATGGTTTGAAGACACCAAACAATATGCGCACGAATCTGGGTATTATGGAGGTTCTTTACTTTGGGTAAGCGATTATAAAAAAGGCGATATTAAAAAAGTAGAGTTAGTGCCTAGAGGTCAAGTAATTCCAGAAAAAAGAGTTTTGTTGTATGATATTACGCAAGAAAAAGGCATTGACTTTTCAGAAATTAAGGATATTCTTTGGTATGCGCAATTTTACAATCCTGTTGGGTTGTTAGAAAAAGCATCGGTTTATACCATTTTAAAACGTCATTCTTGGGGTTCTTGGGATGAGTTTGAAGAGTTGTTTGGAATTCCGATAAGAATTGCAAAAATAGCCTCACAATCAGAAACTGTAAAGAATGAAGTTGCTGGTTGGTTAGAAGAAATGGGCTCAGCTCCTTATGGCGTGTTTCCTTTAGGAACAGAAGTTGAAATTAAAGAAAACAGCAAAACAGATTCTTTTCAGGTTTTCTTTAAAAAGATTGAAGCTTTAGACAAAGAACTCTCAAAATTGGTATTGCACCAAACAATGACTACCGAAAACGGAAGCTCTAAAGCTCAAGGATCTGTGCACGAAAATACACTTGGAGAGGTTGTATATTCTGATGAAAAAAAGATGCTCGCTTTTTTAAATAATGTAGTGGTACCAGGAATGCGAATGTTAGGCTACAATATTCCAGAAAATGCCAAAATAATTGTTGAGAAAACAACAGACCCAAACCAACAAATTAAAATTGATGGTGTGTTTATAAATGGTGGTTACATTTTAAAGCAAGATTATATTGAGCAGACTTATGGTACTGAAATTGAAAGTATGCCAACAAATGCAGTTCCAGAAAAACCAAAAGACAAAAAGCCTGCAAAAGAGGGAAAGGAATAAGCCTACTTAAACTCGCTTATCGTTCGCATTGTTGTGGCACTCCAAAACAAACGATACAGCTGAACAAAACCAAAAGTTTAAGTAGGCTGATTGACAAATATTTGCGTGCCATTTTTGATGACAGAAATGTACCTGCAGAATTGCAACAAAAACTAATTGATTTCTATTATAAGAAACTAGGCAAAGCTGTTGATATTGGTTATAAGAAGACGTTAGAGTTCTTTGATGAAGCTTTAGCCGAAAGTTTAAAAGCAAATATTTTAGAATTTTCAGCATTTAAAGAAGCATCGTTTAGAACTGCTTTGGTTGATGTAATTTCAGATAGTGGCAAATTACCAACTTTTAGCGAGTTTAAAAGAAAAGCCTTAGAAGTTTCTGAATTGTATAATGTAAACTGGTTAAAAACAGAATACGATCAAACAGTAGCCACTGCAAATATGGCTGGTAAGTATAGAGATTTTCAGGAAACTGCAGATTTGTACCCAAACTTGCAATATGTAACTGTAGGTGATAAAAGAGTAAGAGACAAGCACAAAGAATGGGATGGCTTTATTGCGCCTATCAATCACCCAATATGGAACAAGCTGTTACCACCACAAGACTGGGGCTGTAGATGTGGTATAATTCCTACAGATGAAGCACCAACCAAAGGTTATGAAACGTTTACCCCAAAAACAAAAGCTGAGTTTGAAAACAACCCTGCTATCTCTGGGCAAATTTTTAAAGATTCGACTTATGAGGCTACTTTAACAGATACCTTTAAAAACGAGGCTAAAGAAAATGTTAGCAAATACAAGGCATAAAAAAACCACTCATTTTTTGAGTGGTTTTAAATATTGGTTAAAGGCTATTTAATAAGAATAAATACCTTCTCCTTTTATGATTGCTTCTATGGTTCTTTTAGACAGAAATACTTCATCTGCCACATCTTTTATAATAGCATCTGAGCGCCATTGAGGGTTCTTTTTAGTTTTAGTACTAAAAAGATTTCTAATTTTCTCATTTCTAGCTTGTAGGCGTTGTTCTCTTGACATATCTATTCAAAAATAATAAATATTTTCTAAATGTCAAGTTAAAAGATTACATACCAAAGAGAGGTTTTACATATTGTTCAATTTTAAAATCTATTTTATCTAATTTATCATAAATAATTTCACAATCAACCTTCAAGATATATTCTCCTTTTTCTTTATTTTTAAAGTAATTATTTATCTTTTCCCTTAAATTAAAATCAGCTGGTTTTCTTTTAGATGGCACCCAGCTTTTAACTTGTTCAATTATAATTTTACGCTTTTTTTTAACTACTTTAAAGATAAATGATTCATTATTAGTGTTTCTCTTTACATCATTAATTTTCTTTACACTATCCAGCTTTTGTTGGCTTTTTTTATCGTCAATATCTTTTTGTTTAAGACGTAATTTGTATGATGCTTTTTTTTTCCTGTAATCAATTATAAAATCATCAGCTGAACCATAACTAGTATTTTTAACATCGATTGAAGGAGCTCCATTATTAAAACTATAACTAACTCTATCTTGTATATGTCTATTTGTAACTATCTCTTTTCCATTTACATTATCAAAGTTTAAATTGGTTTCCCAAAACTGAACATAGAATTTTAAAACCATAGAAGGACTTCCTGTTATTTTTAAACTTTCTATTACAAAAACACTATCTGTAGTAAATACTTTATAATCAAAAATTAGCTCTTTAAGACCTCGCTCCATTGCAGACCTTTCTATAAAAGCATTTATAATATGACCTTTACCTTTTTTTATACTACTAATACTTTTATCATCATTTAAACCCATTTCAAAATCATAAATCATAAAATTCTGATGATTTACTGACACAAAATTAAATTCATAAAAAGTAGTTTGTGTTAAATAGTCATTATTTCCATTAGGCAATTCTTTAACTGGGTAAAAAGGGGAAACAATTTGTGCTAGTAAAGTGTTTGTAAAAAGCAAAAAAAAGGCAATATTTTTCATAATATAAATTTTGATGTAAATATAGTAAAAACCCCCGAATTCGGGGGTTTTAAAAGTTTAAGCCACTTTATCTTCTATAACAGGTTCTACCATTTCTGCAAAGCTATTGAGCCAAAAATGCCCTTCGTTTATCCAGTCTCTAAAACGATTGTCTTCATCTTCCATTGCATACGTTAGTAATGCGTAATTTAATCTACGTATATGCTTGGCAAAAGATTTAGGGTCTATTTCGCTATTAAAAAACTCTTGTATTTCTATAGATTCTTTATTGCTCATTGGTTTCTGTTTTTGGTTTGCAAGTACCGCAAACAATTACACGTTGTACTAATTTTTCTGCTGTTACTAAAAACACACCTTTTCTACGCTCATTTACTTTATGGTCGCATTCTAAGGTTGTTTTTATGTACCAATTTTCGGGATGTTTTTTTGCAAAGCTTTTTGCAATATCAGTCATTTCTGACTTTCTGCTTACATATTGGGTTGGTTTCATATAGATAAGTTTAATTGATTAGAAAACTTTCTACTACCAGCCAATAACAATTGTAAGCCTAATTGATTGGTACACCAAGCTGGGTTGGTATTGCCAAACAACCATATTTTTTTTGCTAGTATTTGCCTTGCATTTAACTTTTTAGCCAATTGATTACTACTAGTACTGCTGTGAATGGCTTTATTAGCGTCATTAATAACTACCCAAACTTGGTTTTCTAACTCTATACAACGTACATTATAGCCATTAATGGGTTTTGTATAAAAAGGAATGTCTCTGGCATCTATAAAATTATCTTTTTGTTGATTGTTCATAGCATAGAAACCTTTTTTAAGTAAAGTTGGGATAACCTCGCTTGTTATCCATTTTCTAAAAGCTTTTGCCTGTGGTTTATTGCTTCTTAAAATTAAAGCATATAAGCCACTTTCTGAAACTAACCAAGTTTTACGATTCTGACCTGACGTATATAATTTATACATCAGCTTTTCATCATCATCTAATTCTTTTACAGCTTGCCTACTATTTTGTAGTTCTAAAACATCACAAATGTCTTTAGCTACAAACCAAGGTTTGCTTTCAATTAAAAGGTTACGGATTTCTTGTTTACTTTCCGAGAACTGGAAAGTGAGAAGTTCTGATTGCTTGTTTATAGACGAAGCTGGTCTTTTTTTGTTGTCAGTCATAATAACAAAATAAAGTTAATAAAAATGCCCAGAGGTGACTGACAACATAAATTGCGATGCAATAGATATCCGAATATCCTCGCGAATATTCCCTCTGGGTGTTTTTTAAATGATTTCTGTTTGAAATGCACCTAACTTTATGTTATCAGTCGATGCAAACATACAAAATTATTTTATACAATTTTCAAAGCTGTTTAAAAAATAGGTTTCAGAGCAGGTATCACACATATTGGTTTCTAGGTTAAAATCTTTTAATACTACCTCTTTTTGGCATTCTGTAGCTTGGCATTTGTGGGTTTGAGTTTTCATACTTTCTTATTAAAATATCTTCTAATAATGTAACCTCTTAAAATACTTACCACTGTAAAAAACAGCGTAACAATAATATTTTTAGAGAAACTACTATCAAAACCCACTAAAGGAAAAATTACAAAAGTAGATCCTAAAGAAATTACAAACCCAACATCTGTATTGGTTAAGCTCTCTACAAAAGATTGTTTTTTTGATTGTTTCATTATATTATAATTGCGTTTGATACGTGAATGATTTGATGATCTCTTGGAAGCTCTCCATACTTAATGTCATAAAATTGTTTATTTATCACTTTATATGGCTCTTTGGTTAAATCATCTGGATATATAGTGTTTTCTACATTTCCTAAAATAACACCTTGACGTTTATCACATCTATGTTTTACTTTTTGTCCAAGAGTTAATTTCTTCTTTTCGTGATATTTTAAATCTTCCCAAGATTTGTATGGATGACAATAGCATCCATACAACCCTATAATATGACTATTACTTTTCCTCATTAAAATACACCTTATAAAACTTCATTTTCTTTTCATCATCATAGCCTCGTTCTAAATATTCTGAGGCTGCATCTGGTGCATCTACATCTAATTTAATATTGATGTTCGTATCTAGCTTAATTTCGGTTTTTAGCTTGGCTTTTTCTTTCTTTAAAACAGCTCCAGAAACATCAAAACTATTTCTGATAAATAATTCATTTAAATTTTCGTAGTGTTTTTTGTAATCATCAAATAAACCTGCAGAAACATCATTTGCAAAAACTTCCTTTTTAAAATCATCTACTTTAATCGATTCATTTTCTTTAAAATAATCTACAGTTTCCGATAGAAAAGCCGCTTTTTTATTAATTCCCATTTGTGGCGCAATTACTTCATCTGCAAACTCCTTGCACAGCTCTAAATAATTTTTGGTGTGTGCATTGTAATCATCAGCTAATTGCACGCCTAAGAAGTTGTTAATCCAATATTGGGCATCGTAGTTATTATTGTCTACAGATAGCACAATTGCGCCTTCTGTATCTTGTGTGTTTAAGATTAAGCAACCTTTGTCTATTTTGTTGGTAGAGATTCCTTTTACTAAAGCAACATCAAAGTTTTCGTTTTCTTGGTAGGTTTGAAAAAAAGAGGCTTTGTTTTCTATCTTAAAAACACCAACAGCATCTGTTAACACATCTTGGTATTCTATACCTTCAAAAAATACGACTAAAACGTCTCCTGTTTTTATTTGTGCTGAGTTGGATTGTGAATACAAATGCTCAACAATTGCCTGAGAATTTTCTACAAAGTATTCTTCACTTGCAAATAGATCTGAAACAATATTATTCATCTCATTTAAACGTGAGCCTGCAGGATGCGTAAATCTGTAACTTTGTGTTAAGCCTGTAAAAGGCTTCATTAAAAAGTTTTTCATTGCATCATAGCTTTCTTCATCAAACTTTATAGTTTCATCAGAAAACGCATTATGACCACTATTAAATTTATTGGCTACTTTGTGAATAATCACTTTTGGCATTTCTACTCTGGTTCTTTTTATCATTTTTTTGGGTTTAAAGTTTTACTAATTTTCCGTTTTCTGGATTAAATTTTAAATCGAAGTTTTTTGCAATCTCATTACCTTCTTTAATACATCTATTAATACCTTCAATTTGAATTTGAAGCATTGCAGACATCTCTTCTAATTTCTGCTTTACTTGGTGGTCTCCTATTGCCATTTCTCTATATTTAAATACCTTTTAAAGGCTTGTTAATTACTTTTTAAATTTATTATCTGTATTAAATCTTTTGGAGGCAATACGTTCTGGATCTGGAATAGATCTAAAATGTTTTTTTAATCGTTTTTCAATGTTTTCATTCATATTTACACCTGCACCAGCATTTATACTATTCTTAATTGCCAAGGATTCTCGTTCTTGCGAGTATTTTTTTATCTCTCTTAAAATTCTTGCTGGGCTTAGTTTATAAATCTCAGCTTCTTTTAATCGAATACAGATTACTACTAAATCTTCGAGCCTTAAATTTCTGTATTCGTATTTGTATAAAATTTCTGTGGCAATAACTTCAGCTTTGCTGTATGGCATATTTGTATCGAAATACAGTGCCACAGACTGAAACAAATTGCAAATACATCTTATGGCCTTATCTTCATCTACCTTGGCAATTAAGCCTATACTTTTGCTCTTACTTTCTAAGGCTTTCTGTATTGTTAAATTGCCAAAGTGTTTAACAACTAGCCTGTTTTTATATTGAGACTGAGCTGTTATCTCCAGAAGTGTTATTTCCGTTTTTTCTGATGATTTCTCTGATGATGACATTTAGCTTGCTATTTATATATTTTAGATCTGTTTGCGCTTGATGAAAATCGCTTAAACTGTCCCAACTATTTAAAAGTAAGTTCCAATTAGCTAGTGCAGCAGTTTCATTACCTCCGTTAATTTCTTTTAAATAGCTAATAATTTGCTTTAAGGCGTTACCATCTGCAGCTGTAAATTTTGGCGGTATATTATTGTTCTGTTTTCTAAAGAAAGCAAACCAAGTTGTATTAAACTGGCTGTATAAAGTAACAGGCGCTTTCTTTTCTGATGTGTAAATAACCTTGGCTTTATTGGCTTGAATAAAAGCGTCTAAATCTTTTTCTTCGGGTGGAATTACATAGCCTATGTACTTAATCATTTCTGCATTTAAAGTGCCTCTAAGCTTCTTTATTTGTAAGAATCTACCATCTCTATAGGTAACTTTTAAGTCGGTTTTTGTTTTTATGAGATGTATGTTGTGGTGTGTGTTCATATTACCAACCAATTGCTTTTGAAATTGAAGGAGTAAAACCTCCAAAATGATTAAACAGTCTTTTTTTGAAATATTCAGCAGATTCAAATCTTGAATCAGACCATTCTTTTTTTCTTCCAAATCTCCAAGCTCTACACATTTCTAAATGGGTTAAATTATCTATTTCGTTTTTTTCTTCTGTTGTCATAATATTTAATAAATTTATTTTAAAATTCAATTTCTATTAGAGTTATTCTTCCTTCTAATTGCTCATAAGCTTGGTAAATCCTCGATATTTCAGAATTGTTATTTAAACTCCAAATCCAATCTTGTAAAAATTCATTAAAATTTGATCGCTCCATTTCAGTTGTTTTTGCAAATTTTCTTAAATGTCTTTTTATCACTTTTGATAAAAAACTTTCTAAGGCTTTTTGTTGTAAATCTCCTATTAAGTATGACATCGTATTTTTAATTTAAAGCTTTAATAATCTTCTTTTTGTTCACGGCATTCATTTTCTCCTGGTACCTTTTAGATGAGATTAACAATTCAACTTCAATTAATTCTGTGATACTGCAAGCATCTAAAAACTTTTCTACAGAAACGTGTAGCGTAAAAACTTTGTCTATTTTAGGCATCTTTTTTAATTTTACATTCATAAATTCGACCATCTGGATAGACAGCCGTGTAATTGTGTTTTAAGCCACGTTCTACTATTTCTGCAATTTTAAAGTTTTTAAAACTGCTGAAAGTAAAGGTTTGGTCTGGTGCTATTATTTTGTACATATTAACCGAATATTAGTATTAGTGTAATGCAAATTATTGCTGTTGCTACAAGTAATGCACAGCCTACTCCTACAGGATTTCCTGTTGAACCACAATCGCAATATTTACCAGTTCCATACTTTGGGCAGGTTGGGCATTTATCTTCTAGCATTAGTTTAAGTTTTTAGTGAAATCTAAAAATGCCTTCTGCAAACTTGGTTTTTCTATGGGCGGATTTGCTACCCAATTGCCATTGGTATCTTTAATAATCGTGTGGTCTTTTACTTGGTAGGTTTCTGCTGATAATTCTTTGAATTTGTATGCCATAATTTTCTATTTATAAGTTCCTTTAATAATTTGATCAAAAACAAAAATGAGTTTGCTTACTTCTTTAGGCTCCATTGCTCTCAATGGTTTTTTAACAGGACTTTTGGCGGACTTTAAAAAAAGATGCAAACGTTCTAAATCTGCAACCTCTCCATAAACAGGATGTTTTACCACCCATTGTGCTGTTCGTAATCTGCTGAGTAAAGACATGTGCTGAGTATTATTCTTATCGAACTTGCCCCAGCTTGTAGTGTCTACCTCTCCATTATTTAAAAAAAAGAGAATGTCTTCAGCTTCAATTTGGGTAAGGTCTTTTGTGCTTTTAATCTCTCTACCAGTTTGTGCTGATAAAAAGGTAAGGCGTTCGGTTCTGTCTAACTTTTCTTTACTCAGCCTAATTTGTATTTGCTGAATTTGGTGTTTGTTGATTAATTGTGGTTTTGCTGTAGTTGTAGTCATTTTAATACTTCTGTTTTATGATCAATTCGTACCCATTTTTTGCCATTTGCCAATTTCTCAGCCTCCAAGGCTTTTGCTTTCTCTAAAGCTTGCATTGCCTTACTCTTTTGTACAACAGGATTCGACTCGTTAAAAATGCTGTTGTTGGCTAAATCTTCTTTGGTGTCTTTTTTCATTATTTTTTTATTTTGAACTGTCAAGTATTCTTTTACAGTTCGTTTTGTTCCCTTGGCAGGATTCGAACCTGCTACAAAAACCCCCATTTTTGCAACTCCAATAGTTCAAGGGAATCCCCCTAAATCTTAGTTAAATGGTTCTGGTGGTTTTTTGTTTTTGAGTAATATTAAAATCAGTATTGCAAACATTAAATATGGTAATAGCTCTTGCATCATCTTATTTTATAATTTTCTCTTTTTACCAGCCATAACACCACTTTTATGGCTGGATAACAGATTAATATGGCTGTGGCTATGTCTTGCATTATAAACTAGATAAATTCAATTCTACATTTTGGTATTTACCATCTTGGCCTAAAATCCAAACACGTCTGTAGGTTTTAGATTTAGGACGTCTAATTGCTTCACGAATCAATTTAATAGCCTCAGAGAATTTAGGAGACTTTACCTTATCTTCATAACTGGTAAGCTTTAATACTTGCTTGGTATCTAAACTGCCACTTCTTTGCGTTTCAAAAGCATCTATAATCATTTCTTTTATAAAGGCATTTTTACTTTCTATATTGGCATCTAAAAACTCATCTAACTTTTCCTTTGCAGCTGTAATGGTTAGGCTATCAAAAACGATTGGCTCATTTACATTAATTTCTATTTTAATACTTCTATCAAAATTATACCAGGTGTAATTTCCTTTGGTTTTTTTACTGATACCTTTAGACTGCATATAAGCGTCATAAGCTTCTTGAGAAAGTTGTGAGATTAGATCATTAAAAGCCACTAATCGTTTATTTACATCTAAAGCTGCCTTTGCTATTTTAGCAGATGAACGTTCGTGTAAACGCTCTACTTTAGTGGTTCTGTTGTAAGGTATTTCTGTTCCAGATTCATCAGTCCAAACCTTATCTGATGCTTTTTGCTGATTGTATTTCATAATTAATGATTTAGGTTATATTTCAATTGTTTTTAAGTCGTATTCGTCCATTTCTGTGAGTTTCCAAACGTAGTGGTCTCTTTTCTGTTTTTTTTGATTGTAAAGAGGATCTAGTTTATGATGATGTGCCAGCCACTCATTCAATTCTTTTACTTGGTTTTCTAACCAAGTTGCGGTTACTTTTGCCATAATTAGTTTTGATTAAATTTTTGCAATTGTGCGTTATGTGTAATTTTATAATCTGCCAGTAACGGTTTCGGAAAAAGCTTAACGATTAATTGAATAGTGCTCATATACATTTGTTTGGTCAGCTTGTAATTAATGTATTTATGATTTGCAATTGGAGCAACATTTTCTAAAAATGAATTTTCTAGTTTTGCCAATTCCAAACAATACCATTTGTTTACGCTCGTGTCCGTCATTATTTTTTGTAACATTCTGTCAGATCCTTGACTTTGCACCATACACCATTGCATGTAATTTGTAAGTAAAATATTATGATACTGCTCTTTTGTGCCTCCAATAATTTCTAAAATTTTGTTTTCTTTGGTCATCGTTTTTTATTTTAATTCTCCATGATAAATTGCTGCTCGTTCAGCGTTTACTACAAATGGTTTTCCGCCACCATTTAATCTTTTTTTCGGAAAGCCTTTAAAACCTTCAACTGGCACTTGTATGTCTACATCATACCAGATGTCGCTTGCCAGAGCTCCTTTTAAATTACCTTTGTCTATATGACTGATGTAAATGATTCCCTTCTTTGGATAAAACTCATTTTTAAAATCAAAATATTCAGCTTTATTCATTTGCAAATACTGAATGGAATCAATCACTAAAAAATCTGGCGAACGTTGTTTTTTTAATCTGGCATTCATTTCAGCTAAATTCTCTTTATCTAAAATTTGAAACTTATCTGCCACTTGTTCCATATTATTGCGTTCCATTGCCATTTGTAATGTGTGGCTAATACCTTGCTCTATGCTATTGTAAGCGACTTTACCAAAATTGGTTAAGTATTTGCTTAACTGTATTGCCAGTTCTGTTTTTCCGCTTCCAGAACCGCCGTAAATCATCATACTAAACTGTTTACAAGGCTTACCAAAGCTTTCTTCCCAAGAACCAGTAAAAGGCATTAAATCGAACTTTTTACTTAATAAATCTTTTACATTAAAGGCTCTTTTACCCATTCTTTTGCATTGCTTTTTTAATTCTTGAAATTGACATGTCAGACGTTTTGTAATCACCTGCTATTGCCTTTAGAGTTTCGCCAGCTTTCAATCTTTTTTCAATTTTTGGTATATCTTCTTTTGGTATTTTACTAGAGGATGCTCTTTTTGCATTTTTCTTTTCTGGGTTGGTTCCACAGGGCGCAAAAAATAAATTGGTATAATGGAAACCTTTTGCTTTTACTTTTCTGGTAGCGCACCAACGTGGGTTTTCTGCCATTCCATTCCAACATTCGCAAACAAGCTTTGCAATGCTGTAAGCGTTTCCTCTAAAGTTGATATATTGCAAATCGGTTTTTCGTTCAGCTCTATTACTTTTTTTAACTTGTAAAGTTTCGCCTAAATAAATAACGCTGGTACCATCCTCATTTACTTTTAAGCCTTCTATTTCTGGGTGATATCTATACATTGTTTTCTAATTTATAGATTCTTATTAATTCTGATGCAATTCTTAAATCGCCATTACATTTCCTTGAAATTGCCTTTATGATTGAGCCATCTTTAACACCTTGCGCTTCACATAACAATTTTACATCTTCAGCAGTTGTTTGATCAAACTCTATAAAAGTTCCGAATCTACTTATTAACTCTTCATATCCTTTTTTACGATTTCTAAAGCCATCTTCTAATCTTTTCTTGAAATAGTAGGTAGACAATAAAACAATGCTACATTTCCACTTTAATTCATTGTAAAAAGTGATTAAGAAGTACAATAGTCTGTCTCCGAGTTTATCCACTTCATCAAAAATCATTTCTGGTGGAGTATCGTAGCTGTGAATGCCTTTTATAATTTCCTCCATCATTCTGTTGATGTTATTGCTTGGGTTTTTAATGCCCATTTTTAACAATATTTCTTGTAAAAATCTTTTTTCATCCCAATAAGAAGCGCATTCAATTCTGATAACATCAGTATTATCTTTTGCGTATTTTTTAGAAGTTTCAGACTTTCCAGAACCTGCAACTGCTAAAATGGTAAGAACTGATTGTTGCTGTTTTGCCTTTTTTAAGGTTTCCAATAAAAAAGATGCGTTTGTAGTTTCTACAAATTGCCAACTGTTAGAATTGTAGCCTATTTGGTTGCCTATTTTGCGAAACATATCATCAGATATAGACTCCCAATTTCCATTTACTAATTGCGAAATAATTGCAGATGACACGCCTTTTAAAGAATGTGCTGCTTTGTTTTGTGAGCCTTTATTGGTAATGTAGACTTCTAACAAGTCAACTATTTTAATTTTCTCTTTTTGTTCCATCGTTTTAAAAATTATTTATTTAACATTCTATCAAATAGCGAGTTGCTATCACTTTGTAAATTTTCTTCTTTGGTTGCAAATGCGGCTCTTTTTGCGTTAAATTCTGCATTATTGGCAACCCAACTGTTTTGTTCATCAATTAAGGCTTCCCTGCTAATACCTGTTCGTTCTACAATCTGCATATAAGCGTCCCAATCTCTAGCCTCTTCTTTGGCTCTTACTGCAATATCTTCTAGCACTCTGTCATACTCCCCTGGTTGTTGTAAAATGGCAACTTCTACACTGGTTCGTTTCTTTTCTGCATAAGCAACAAATACCTTTTCGTTATTTTCGTTTACTCTGTAAAGTGCCACAAAATCATCTAAGTAATCTGGATCGTAAGAAACTATTAAACTTTGCTGCACGTACTTTCTTCTAAAATCGATATCAACTACTTTTTTGCCTTCAGCATTTTCAGTATATACTTCATATAAGTAATCTTGCCCAGCAACTGTTAACGGCATTCCGTGTGCTAAATGCTTACGCTTACGCTCGTTAATCCAGAAGAGTGAAACTCTATCTAACGTGTCTAATTTTTGAGAGTATTTAGAAGTTTGGTTAAAAAACTCGTTTCTAGTTTTAGTATCTTTTCTAGTTCGTTTGCTGTTGTTCCATTCCAGAACCATTAGCTCCCAATGTTTTTGTAGCTCCTCAAAAGTTGGTAGCGCACCTTTATTTTCGTGGATAAAATCCATATTTGCTTTAGATCTGGCTGGCTTGGTTTTAATTCCTTGACCATCAGAAAACCATCTTTTCATAATAACCTGTTGCTGTAATCTGTTAAAACGCTGCTCTATTGGGTTTCCTTTTCGCCCTACTTTATGATGATAATGTTGCCCACCTTTTGCAATTACTTTAGAGTACAGCTCCTGCATCTTTTTAGATCTGTGTGCAGATTGCGCATCGTAAGTAAATAAATAAGGTTTTGCACCAGCTTCATCAACTGCCATTCGTAAAGCGATAAAGTGATCAACGTGATTTTCTGTTTGTGAAAATGAATACCCGATTATTTTTTCTGAATACACATCAATCACCACATTAATTTTACAAACTGCTGCCATTTTAGAAGTGGTGTCCCAATAATGCACTGCATCTAATTTGGTACCATCAATTGCCCAATGTGCATTGGGAAACAATCTGTTTTTGTCTTTACTTAAAGTGTGCGCATATTGTTTGTTGTATGCGTCTTTACCTTCAGAGGCTAAAGTCCAGATTCTAACATTTTCTGGCTTGGTTAAAAAGTTATGGATTGCGCCTTCAGATAAATAACTCCAGCCTTTTTCGGTTCTTGCTTCATTATACAAATCCCAAAGCTCGTAATACGAATAATTGATAGGCAAACATTTGTAAGCCATTAGCCAGTCGCCAATTTCATCAGAAATTTTGGTAGAGTTATTATTACAATAGTTATCGTGAATTAAGCCTTCAAGTCCTGTTTTAGCATAACGTTTATTTGCTTTCTGTAAAATACAAGCTTCATATTTTGCTCTTAAAGCTCTTGGGTTGGTTGGTACATCAAAAGGATAACGCTCTTTTATGTCATTAGATAAATTTTGAATTGATTTCGAAAACCTGGTCCACAATTCGCCTTTGTTTATTTTAGGGTTTGCAGTTGTTACTTTAGTATGAACCGCTTTAATAGCATTAAAAACAATGGCATTAGCTGTATACTCTTCAACTGCACTTTCATTTACTTCACTTAAAAAACGCCCATCTTCTAGCTCGTAATTTGCAAAGAAAGCGGCTGCATTTTCATCGTACTTTAAATATTTAGAGAAATCTATAGTTTTGCTTTCTTCGTAAGGATCTATTTGTAAATCGTGTTCTATTACATTTCTAAAACGTTGTGGTAAGCTTTCGTAAATATACCAAGCATAACCTCCAAGTCCGCCACCACCTTTAGCTTTTTTCACTTTGCCCTGACTTTTTAAGTTTTGAATATAGGATGATGATATGACTCCAATTTCATCTAGCCAATTGGCTCTTACACATAAGGTATTTTGATGGTACTCGAACATAATGATTAGTTTAGGTTATTTGCTTTCTCTTGAAGTTTCTTTTTTGCGTCTGCTTTCAAAACTTTATCCTCAGCCACTAATTTTTTGTATTCTTTTTTTAATTGATCTGGCATTACACCTTCACGATCTCCACGTATTGACTTTCTTATATAGTCAATAGAGTATCCGTACTTTATATTTAAAGCACTTAGAATATCCTCATTGTAATTGATTCTTTTTTTCGTAGGTTTACACATTGTTTATTTTGTCTTTTTGTACAGGACAAATATATACAACATTTGCAATATTCTGCAACATTAAATGCAGTTTTCTGCAATTTTAAACGTAAAAATTATGTATTATGCTTAAAATCAAAGAAATAAGAACTAAAAAAAATCTCACTCAAAACGAAATAGTGGGTAGATTAGATGTAAGCAAAAGGACTTATGTAGCTTATGAGAATGGGGAATCTGATATTCCTTTCTCGAAATTGCAGAATATTGCAACAATTTTAGAGGTTTCAATTTCAGAGTTAATTGATGAAAAAAGAACAGATATAATAGAAGAAACGCCACTTCAATATGATTTAACCCAGAAAGGAGTTCCATATTATGATTTAGACTTTACTGCTAGCTTTTTAGAAGTAGAAAACAACCAACAGTCTCAACCAGATTCTTATATCTCTCACCCGTTTTTTAAAAACTGTGATCTTGTAGTTCGTGCTTCTGGCCAGTCTATGGCTAAGCTTATTAAACATGGAGATGCTATTGGGCTAACTCGTGTTCAAAATTGGACAGAATTTATACCTATGGGTGAAATCTATGCCATTGTTACCAAAAACAACTTTAGAATGATAAAGATCATCACAAAAGGAGAAAGTGAAGGTAACTACACGCTAATAAGCAAACCAACCGATTCAAAAAAAGAAGAGTTTCCTGCACAACAAATAAAGAAGACTAAAATACTACACGTGTATAAAGTACAAGCATCTGCTACCTTATATTAATACTAAAAACGACTATTCTTATATAAAACACTTTAAATGAGTAGTTTATAAAATAAACTCATTAAATTTTTAATATCATACCCCTATTAACTGAATGCTTTTTTAATGTATTTCAGCATTTTTTAACCTCTTTTTTATACCAACTCAACCCATTTTTAACTGTTTTTTGTGACACCTATTGTGACACCTAAAGTGACTGCAAACCCTTTTTTTACCATTTTATAAGCATCTACAAAAAGGTCCTCATTATTAGTCCAAAAATGGGTTTAAACAGTTATTTAAAGGGTACTAAATATGCTCTAAAGCCTTAAATACAGTAGTATTATAGCATTATTACAAAATAATGGTAGTAAATTATTAAAAGGTGGTATTTAACTGGTAGTAGTATTATAGTTAAATGGTAGTAAATTATAGTATATTGTACTTTTTGTTAAGTTTGTTAAAACTACCTAAAACGCTCAAAACCCTTGTTTTTATTGGCTTTTTTGGGTTTTATTTAAAATTCCGCTTTGTACTTTTCGTTTTTTGGGGGGTATATCTGTGTTTTATTTGCTAACTTTAGTGCTTAAAACACGCAACTAATCTTATACAACAACGTTGGGCACAATAAACTAAAAATTACCAAAAATCAAGAAACTATGAAAAAACAAATTACTTGGAAATCTTTTCAGGATGAATATTCTGAAAATAATGTGAAAAATAATGTCAGTGAAAAATCTGGAGTATATCTTTTATGGGTAAAATTAAAAAACGGAAACTGGAGCTGTTTTTATGTTGGTCAAGCAAAAAATTTGAAAACTAGATTATTAGAACACTTATCTGAAAATGAAGAAAACGAATGTGTCAAAAATAATGTAACTGAATATACTTGTGGTTATGAGTATTCTGAAATTATCACAGAATCAGATAGAAATGGAATTGAAAAATTTCTTTATGAAAATTACACAACTGAATGTAACAAAATTTCACCTCCAAGTAAAATATCAATCGAAGTAAATTTACCATAAATTATAAAATTGTTGAGCAAAAATAAAAAATGAAAGAAAGAGAAATAGAAAAATTTAGTAAAATTCTGAAATTAATAAATTCAGATCTTCAAGAAGCAATGATTGAAATTAAAAAACTAAATCCTGATTCAATAGAAAGACTTCATCAATATTTAGCAAATAGAACATTACACACTGAATCGGCTCGTTACAGAGGACGTGTAGTTGAAATGAGTATTTATCTTGAATTAGTCCTAGCTAAAATATTATCTAAATATTTTGCAACAAGTGAAAAAGTGGGATTACTAAACTCAATGGTTTTTGATAGAATGGACTTACAACGAAAATTAAATACATTAAAAACTATCTTAAAAACTCAATATCCTAATATATGGAGAAAGGAAAACATAAATTTTAAAAAATTAGATAAACTAATTATTTTTAGAAATAATATTGCACATTCTGTATTAAACTCCTCCCCTGAATATTCAAAAAAAATACGTGAACAGTCAATGGAGTTTATTAAAAAAGGAAAAAAAGATAAATTTCTTGACGGGATTGAATTTGGTTTCTATGAAAATCATAATTGGGTTTTTAAAAATATTAAATGGAATGAAATTGAAGCATATCATAAAGGAATTTATAATGGAATAAATAAAATTGAAGATATAGGAAAACAAATAATACCTGAATACGAAATAACATTAGAAGAATAAAATAACTGTGCCCAACACCGTGTATAATTAATTGCTTGGTTTTTTCCAATTTACGAAAGTCCTCGCGGACTTTCTATCTGTGTTTTATTTACTAACTTTAGTGCTTAAAACACGCAACTAATCATACACAAACACGTTGGCAACAAGCTGAAAAAAATCCCGAATGAATCAAAATTTTGAACAAATATTTGAATTAGAAACTGCCGAAAAATATAACGAGGCGTATTCTGAATATAAAAAACTGATTTCGGAAAATAATGCGGAATTTGAAACGTGGAAATATTATTTCTTCTTTTTGTGGTCTATGCTTGAAGATGTTAATGGACAATTTAAGAAAGATATTGATTTACGAACTGAATTGGAATCTGAATTAAAAAATGGGCTGAATAAATACTCGGAATTGGCTGAATTCAATTTTATTGCTGGATATACAATTTCAATTTTCCCTTACGAGTTTGGAGATTACGAGGAATTGGAAATTAAAGGAAAAGAAATGCTGAAAAAAGCGTTTGAATTGGAACCATCTAATCCGATTTACAAAATGGTTTATTTAGGTTCAAAAAGTTTGAATGAAAAAGAGCAAAGTATATATAAAAAGGCTTGTGCTGAATCAAAACAGATTTTAATAACAAAACATAGCGGAAAAGGATTATTGAACGAATATTATAATCAAGTGTTTAATCGTGAATAAGAAAAGCCAGTTGCCAACACCGTATAAAATTAATGGCTAGTTATCGCCTACTTACGAAAATCCTCGCGGATTTTCTATTCGGTTTATATTTGCTAAATTAGGTGCTTAAACACGCCACTAATCTTATACAAACACGTTGTGTGGCATATGAATAAAAATGACAAAAAATGGAATTAACCGAATTTAATAGTGCAATAGAAAAACTCTTCAGATTTAAAACTGACAGAGATAATAATCATTACCAGTACTATAAATTTGATGAAATAGAATTTAGGTTAAAGAAAAAATTATTCCGAGAAACTTGTGAAAATTTATCAAAGCTTAATTCTATTGACGGTTATGAAATTTACAATTCTAAAACCTATGAAGTTTCACTATCTCACAACAATAGAATTTATTATGGTGGACAAGAAGAAATTTGCAAAGAAGACCACGTAAATAAAATTAAATATTCATTAGGAATTCCTTCGAATGAATATCTCATTTTTTTTATTAAAAACCTTTTTGACCTTGCAAATACGGAAGGTTTGTCAAGACCAATTATGATGTATAGATTAAGAAATCGAATGAATCATAGTGAAATGGATACAAGTATTGAATTATTTGATGTGCTAAAAGAGAATATTCCAAGATTTAAAACCTTGCAGATAAAGTCTGAAAATGAAAAAAACCTCAAAGATTTTGAAACTAACAGCTCAAGTCTTTTATTTACAATTGGCTTTAATACTGACCTATCTTTTTTACCCACAAATATAACAGAGGACTTTGGTAGAGCAGTCAGAATCGGAAGGATTAGAAGAGCGAGAATTGAAGATATCGAACCACCTAAAAGAAAGTATCAGCAAGACTTAATTTTATTTTATCAAAAAGGTATTTCGGCTGAAAGTGCTGACCTTCAATTTTTGTCATTTTATCACATTTTAGAACACTTTTTCGAGAAAATTTACAATGAGGATTTAATAAAATCAGTTCAAGACAAATTGACCGCACCTTCCTTCTCTTATAAAAGACCAAAAGACTTAAACGCATTAGTCAAAACCGTTCAAGATAAATTAAGATATAAAAATGAAGAGTTTCAAATTAATGAACCAGAAGCATTAAGGCTCGTTTTGGATAAATTTATTTTAGATTTTCAAGAAATTAAAGATGAAATTGGGACTTACGATTCAAATTTGTTGGATTATTACAAAACAGAAGAAGTTTCTTTTTCATTGGCAAATAGGGTAAATTTTGATGAGGACAGACAGGTTATTCTAAAAAATTTACGTGAAAGAATTTACAAGACAAGGAATTCAATAGTCCATAGCAAGGATACTGATAAAACGAAATATTTACCTTTTAAACACGATAGAGAACTATCTAAAGAAATTATATTGATGAGAATTATTGCGGAGAAAATTGTAATTGGAAGTTCTGACGAATTATAAAATACGCCACACAACAATGTATATAAAAAATAGGCAAAACAGTAATAAAATCAAGGGTTTTGGCTCGTATCGAACTTTGTGTTTAGCTGTAAATTTAGAGCTTCGAAATCGCCTACTTTTCATATACTAAACGTTAGCCATAATTAAAGAAAAATGACAGCAGAATTTGAAACTGAAATAGTAAAAACAAAGGAATTCAATAAAATCTTTATGATTGTATTTATCATTCTTTATATGATTTCAGGATTTTATATTTTTATGTATGATAAAGAGAATCAAAACATCTATTTAAAGTATTTAGCACTTGGAATTTACCTATCTGGAATTTATTTTTTATTTGGACAATCTTTTATAAAACCAAAAAAAATCGGAAAATTAAAAATCTCAACTGACAGAATTGAATTTAAAGTGGATGATGATAATAAAAATATTCCACTGAACGAACTTGAAAATATTTATTTGAAATATATGGATTATGGAAGTTGGTCAACTCACTCAATTTTCGGAAACAAAAACTACTTGAGAATAACGGAAAAGTCAGAAAAAAAATATGATTTTGAAATACTTTTAAGAAATAAAAATTCAAAAAATGACCTTAAAAAAATTTTAAATAGTCCAGAGTTTTATGAAAAATTTGATTTTATGAAAGATGGAAACTCTCGAACTGAATTTTAGAAAAAAACTATGGCTAACACCGTATAAAATTAATTGCTAGTTCTAGCCTAATTACGAAAGTCCTCGAGGATTTTCTATCTGTGATTTATTTGCTAACTTTAGTGCTTAAATCACGCAACTAATCTTATACAACAACGTTGTAGGTAATTAAAAATCGAAAATAAATGAAATATATTCTATCCATTATATTATTGATTTTTATCCAATCAGATTGGATAGAAAATATTGAAAAATCTATATCTCGAATAAATCAAAAAGGAAAATTAGAAAATGAATTTGAGAAAAAAGACAAAGAAGGAATAACTATTTTTAGAAAATATTCTGCTGGAAAAGAAACAAAATCTAACGTCAAATACAAATATGGAAAATTAATGGATATTGATATTAATTTTTATGAAAATGGAGAATTAATATTTGCGGAAATTATTAGCGGAAAAGACGTTTTAATATACAAAAAAAAGAGACTAAAAGATGAACCTTATGCTGTTCTGATTGAAAACATAACATATTTTAAATCTAAAAAAGAAGGAATAAAAAAGACTAGAAAGATTAAAATTTTTGAAAATAGTAATCTTGAAAAATTAAAGAAGGAATTAAAGGAAATAGAATTTGAAACCGAAAAAATCGGAGAAAAAGAATATTTAACTTTAAAAGAAAAATATAATGGAATTACAAAAATAGCGGAATAAAAACTACCTACAACACCATATATAATTTATTGCTGGTTCTAGCCTACTTACGAAAATCCTCGCGGATTTTCTATTCCGTTTTTATTTACTAACTTTAGTGCTTAACCTCGCAACAAACCATATATAAACACGTTGGGCAACATAACCAATCACACTTTTGAAAAATGAAATACTTAATACCAAAATCATATAGAGTTAAACATAATATTCTAAAGTTCTTATCAAAAGAAAGAATGAAAAACGGAGGAAAAAATTCTGTTGAACAATATACTTTCTCTTTAAAAGAAATTTCATCTAAAATTAATGAAAAGTATGAAGATGTATATGACATATCTGACTATTTATTTTATAAAAATTTACTTCATTTTAAAAAAAACGAAACTGAATTAATGAATCCTTATTGTTGGGTGCTAGATGACGGAATTGAATTATACACTTCATTTGAATTAATTAATGAAGGAAAAAAACTAAATACTAATTTAATATCAACTATCACTACTGCTTTTCTTACTGTCTTTATTACTATCATTGCTTTTTTAACAATATTAATGAATTATCAAGATTCTAAAATATATAACACAACTGTAAATAAATTATATAAAAAAGTGGACTCATTAGGACTAAAACAATTAATATTAACAAAACAGATACAAGATTTAGAAAATTCCGTTCAACAAATGGAATATTATCAAACCAATATTCAAAAGAACGATAAAAACTAATTTTTTCGGAACGATTATAAAAGGGAAAAACGTTGCCCAACACCGTGTAAAAAAAATTGCTTATTTCTGTAATTATCATTTGTTCTGTTTTTATTAATTTTCTATATTTATAAATCGGAAAGTATAAGCGTTTTTAAACGCAACTTTCCTTACACCATCAAGTTGTGCGTAAGCTAAAAATCGAACTATGGAAGAAATTTTTAAGTATTTAGGAGTATTTTCTACATCAACCGTTGTTGCTTACGGACTGATTAGATATTTGTCACAGAAATTTTTCGAGAACTATCTTACTAAACGAATAGAATCTCATAAGAGCGAACTTGCGAAGTTAAATATTTCACACCAAATCCAATTTTCATCACTTCATAAAGAAAGAGCTGTAGTAATAAAAAATTTATATGACTTTTTATATAATTACAAATTAGCAATATTGGATTTTTTCGAGAATGAATTAGATGATAAAAACCCAAAGGAACATCTTGAACACAAGTTAGCGGAATGGACTAAAGGAGTTATGGCGTTTAGCACAACTTTTCATCAAAACAAGATATTTTTCTCGACGAAACAAGTGGAATTAATAAATACCATAAATAACGAGATGGACAAAATAAATAAAGACACAAGAATATTTCTTTCCAAACACACTTATGCAGAAGACCAAATAAAGGAAATAAAAGAAAAAAGCCCAGAATTTATGGAACTGAAAAGTAGGTGCGATATATTTTTGAATAATACGTTTGATTTGGAGAAACAGCTCGAAACGGAATTTAGGAAATTATTAGGCGTAGAAATCTGAATAGAAAAAGCCTACGCACAACACCGTATAAAATTAATTGCTAGTTCTAGCCTACTTACGAAAGTCCTCGCAGACTTTCTATCTGTGATTTATTTGCTAACTTTAGTGCTTAAACCACGCAACTAATCTTATACAACAACGTTGTGTTTAATGCAAAACGAACATTCAGAATAATATGAAAATTTGGATAATATTAATTTTAAGTTTATCAATTTCCGTGATTTATGGACAAAATAAACAACCGAAAAAATTAGGAATCGGATTTGCTATTGCCGAAAATCCATATTTATATGAAAATATGTCACATCCGAAAGATATCTTCTCGAATAGTGAATTAACGAATGAAATTCAGACAACTGAAATATTTCCATTTTTCTACAAACCTGATTATGGACTTTATCATTTTATATGTCTTGAAAAAAATAGCAAATATTTCAAAATACTAATCAACGATTCGGAAATTGGATTTGTCCCAAATAATGGAAAATATATCTTTAAAACTTGGGAAACAATTTTAATGTCAGCATCAGTTGAACGAATTGACAAACAAAACTTAATCAGAAATAGTCCAGAAGAAAAAGATAAAAATACAATTACGAACAATTGTAAATACGAAACATTAAAAATTACAGATGTTATTGAAAGAAATGGAGAATTTTGGCTTGAAATAACTTTTGCAACAAATTGTGAACCTTATCCAGAAGAAAATGCTGAACAAAAAACTGGGTGGATTAAATGGAGAAATTCGGAAAAATTATTAGTGAGTATTCAATTACTATGTTAAAAGCACTAAACACAACACCGTATAAACTTTATTGCTGGCTTTTT
>TARA_R110002126_G_scaffold75469_28_pt1 | contig 24701 bp, 17 predicted proteins | sample TARA_R110002126 | Tara Oceans TARA_R110002126 (sample SAMEA4397536) | marine metagenome | biome: Polar Biome; feature: [DCM] deep chlorophyll maximum layer (ENVO:01000326); material: water (ENVO:00002006), including particulate matter (ENVO:01000060) such as... | depth 30 m | reverse complement strand
CTGGCAGGGTGTGATGGGTATCGACGTCTACCGGCTTAGGATAAGCAGCAGTATGACAGAAAGACTGCATGGTTAAATCGGCTGAGAAACCTAAACAGGCTAAGTCTTTTAGCTCGTCGCGGGTCATCGGGCCGGTAGTATCTTGCGAGCCTACAGTGGTCATTTTCGGCTCACAATAGGTGCCCGGACGAATACCGGTTACGCCGCACGCTTTACCAACCATTTTCTGAGCCAGGGTAAAGCCTTTGCCTGAGTCGGTTTTAGGCAGTGGCCGACGGAATTTATCAGACGGGCCTTCACCTAAAAACTCACGGGCACGATCGGTTAAACCACGACCAATGATTAACGGAATACGGCCACCGGCGCGCACTTCGTCAATTAATACATCGGTTGCCAGGCTAAATTCAGCCAGCACTTCATCCGTGCCATGACGGACTACTTTGCCTTCGAATGGCAGAATATCAATGACATCGCCCATTTCCAGCTTGTTTACATCAACTTCAATCGGCAATGCGCCAGAGTCTTCCATGGTATTGAAGAAGATAGGGGCAATTTTGCCACCTAACACAAAACCACCACCACGCTTATTAGGCACGTATGGGATGTCATCACCCATAAACCACAGCACAGAGTTAGTGGCAGATTTACGTGAAGAGCCGGTACCAACAACGTCACCAACGTAAGCCAGCGGGAAGCCTTTTTTATTCAGCTCATCTAATTGTTTAATTGGTCCAACAGTACCTGCTTGATCCGGGTTAATGCCTTCACGGGCATTTTTCAGCATGGCTAAGGCATGCAAAGGAATATCCGGCCGTGACCAGGCGTCCGGCGCCGGTGATAAATCATCAGTGTTGGTCTCGCCAGACACTTTAAACACCGTAACGGTAATCTTTTCCGCTAGCGCTGGCTTGCTTTCAAACCACTCGGCGTCAGCCCAGCTTTGCACCACTTGTTTGGCGTGGGCATTGCCAGCATCGGCTTTTTCGGTCACGTCGTGGAATGCATCAAAAATAAGCAGAGTATGTGACAGGGCTTTAGCGGCAATGGGTGCCAGCTTAGCGTCGTCTAACAGGCTGATTAACGGCTGGATGTTATAACCACCCATCATGGTGCCTAACAGTTCAGTGGCGCGCTCAGCGCTGATCAGACTGCAGCTCGCGTCACCTTTGGTAAGTGCGGCTAAAAAGCCGGCTTTAACATAAGCGGCTTCATCTACCCCAGGTGGTACCCGGTTAATCAATAAATCTAACAGCGTATCTTCTTCGCCTTTTGGCGGGTTTTTTAACAGTTCAACTAAGGCGGCTACCTGCTCGGCATTGAGCGGTTTTGGCGGGATACCTTGCGCTGCGCGCTCGGCCACATGTTCGCGATATTGTTGTAGCACAGTATGATCCTCTTGGTCGTTGCCGGCAGTCTTGCTACTGCGGCGTCATTCTTAGAATGAATGGGCGCGATTATATGAAAATTCGGGCCAAATTGACATCGGGCCGTTAACCACGCCACTTATAGTGGGTATAAATGGCATGAATATGAAACCGGATGTTATATATTCTTCGTTATAGTGGTCAGACCTCGCGAGTCAACTAATCAAGTCTTGCAGCAGAGGTTAGAATCCCGATCTGGGCGCCACAGAGTGTCTGAACAAATGCGCAAGCATTTGTGAGTTGCTGTGGCGAGCCAGGGCGGGAATTGTAACCGGCAGCATATCACCTGACTACAGGTCACTCATATACAAAAAAGGCTGAACACCTAAGTGCTCAGCCTGTGCATTATAACAGATTTTCCTTACCCTAAGGATTTCATCATTACCAGATTTTAACGCGTTGTTCTGGCGCGATATACATCGCGTCGCCTTCCTTAATATCGAAGGCCGGGTAAAACTCAGGGATGTTTGGTAACACGCCAATGACCCGGTAATGCGCCGGCGAATGAGGGCCGGTGCTTAACTGGCGACGCAGCGCTTCTTCGCGAAACTTAGTACGCCATACCTGGGCCCAGCTGATAAAGAACCGCTGTTCACCGGTAAAGCCATCCATTACCGGCGCTTCTTTACCTTCCAGCGATAATTTATAGGCTTTCAGTGCCACCGTCATACCGCCTAAATCGCCGATGTTTTCACCCAGGGCAACCGCACCATTTACGTTAACGCCTGGTAGTGGTTCAAACTTGTTGTACTGGCCAATTAACTTGGCACCACGCGCCTGGAACTGGCCTTTGTCCTGCTCAGTCCACCAGTTACGCAAATTGCCATCACCATCGTATTTTGCACCTTGATCGTCAAAACCATGGCCAATTTCATGGCCGATAACGCCACCGATACCGCCATAGTTTACCGCATCGTCCGCATCCATATTAAAGAATGGCGGTTGCAGAATTGCTGCCGGGAACACAATTTCATTATTTACCGGGTTGTAATAGGCATTAACAGTTTGCGGCGTCATAAACCACTCGCCTTTATCAATAGGCTGACCTAATTTCGCCACCATCTGATCGTAACCCCAGTGACTGGCACGGATAAAGTTACCGACTAAATCGTCCGCTTTAATGTCTAAGGCAGAATAGTCTTTCCACTTATCAGGGTACCCAATTTTCGGCGTGAACTTGCTCAGCTTCTCCTGCGCGGCGACTTTAGTTTCTTCGGTCATCCACTCCAACTCGTTAATTGACAGCTCATAGGCTTTAATCAGGTTGGCTACCAACTCTTCCATCCGTGCTTTGGCTTCAGGCGTAAAATGACGTTCCACATACAGCTTGCCTGTCAGCTCGCCTAACACCTGATCTGCTGCATCTACTGCCCGCTTCCAGCGGGGTTGCTGCTGTTCAGTGCCGCTCAGGGTTGTGCCATAAAAGGCAAAACGACGGTCAGCAAAGTTGCTGCTCAGCTTGTCTGCATAGCCATGAATGGTTTTCAGGCTTAAATAATCCTGCCAGCTTTGTAAGTCTGTCGCGGCCAGTACTTTGGCAAAACCGTCGAAGTAACTTGGCTGGCGAACAATAATGTCAGCGACTTCAGCAAGCTTAACTTCGCTCGCAAAAACTGCCCAGTCAAAGCTACCCATGCTGTTGTTCAGCTCAGATGCCGCCATTTTGTTGTAAGTTTTATCGGCATTACGGTTGTCTAAACGGGTCCAGTGGTGTTCGGCCAGGGCTTTTTCCAGGGCAAACACCCGCTCGGCAGCTGCCGCAGCATCATCATTGCCGGCCATGCTGAACATATCGGTTAAGTAGGCTTTATAGTCTGCAATCAGTTTTACGGACTTTTCGTCGTCGTTAAAATAGTAATCACGATCTGGCAGGCCTAAGCCGCCCTGGCTAAGGTATACCGCGTATTCAGTTGAATTTTTCGCGTCGTTATTGATAAACCAGCCGAATGGGATAGCGATACCATCGCGCTGCAGACGGGCAAACAACTCAGGTAACTGTTCTTTGTTTTCCAGTGAGCTGATAGCATCTAATTGCGGCTGCAGCGGGTTTAAACCCAGCTTTTCAATCGTCGCTTCGTCCATAAAGCTGTTATAGAAATGCCCTAACTTCTGTTCATCCGAGCCTGCTTTTAAATCTGTGCGCGCTGACACTTCATCAATAATGGCTTTAACGGCCTGTTGTGAATTGTCATTCAGAATATGGAACGAGCCGTAAGACGCTTTGTCAGCCGGAATATCGGTTTCCGCCAGCCATTTACCGTTCACAGCCAAAAAGAAGTCTTCGCTAAACTTTACAGCGGGGTCAAAGTACTGACTATCAACACCAGATACCCGGGGTGCCTGCTGCTGCGCGACTACCGGCTCACTGGTTTGCTTAGGAGCAGGTTCGCTGCATGCGGTTAAACCTAAAGCCAGCGCTACACTGGCGGCAATAATACTGGTTTTTTTCATAAATTGTTCCTAAAATACGGGGATGAAACACGGTTATAGTTATTATGTCGGCGCTATCTTAGCGCTGTCGTCAATCAAAGCCAAATATCTGCCAGCAGCAAGTTGTAACAGAATATATGAGCCAGACCGGGCGTGTTTAATTACACTCATAACATCTGGGATGACGCGGACAACTATTGCCCCGGGCACAAATTAATTGTGCTGGCTTTTGCAGGCTGCGGGCTACCCAGTTTATGTTCAGAATATTGGCCACACTGGTTAGTGAGGTCTGAATCGCTTTAGGCACCCTGGCACCACCAACACTATTAATACATAGTTGCTTAAGTTCACTGGCCATCGCATCGGCATCCACCCCCTGTGCTAACAATGCCGGATTAAGATCAATCCCGGCGCACAATACATGGTTATTGCCGGCTAAATCACTGACTTTAGTAGATTCGCAGCAGTAAATACGTGGCTTGCCATTTACATCAAGTAGCGACAACTGCGCGCTACTGGCCACGCCATCAACATCAAACATCCGGAACACCGCCCAGTGCTGGCAAGGGTCTTCGACCTGACGCATATTACCCCACGGCAACGGTATACCATTGCCGCGATATACCGCTTTGAGTTTGCCCGGGGTATAAGCATCAAAATAATGCCAATGCGTATAAGGTGACACCGCCGTCATCCGCCGCATTGCCACCGATGCTGACACTCCCGCTTGTTGATGGCTGCTGATTTCGTAACCCTGGCGGTCCAGCAACTGACGAAAGGGTAACTTGGGGCACAGCAGGGCGCCGGCAAAAAAACTGGATTCAAAATCGCGCCAGGCATGCAGAATGTCCTGCGGTTGTACCGCGGTCGATTGCGACATCTCATCATCATGCGCGCCCCCCACCGTCATACTGCTTTTCACCCCGTCTTTATTGTGCAAAACCGTATGACCAATATGCACTGCCAACTCATATTTTAAGCGGGTTGGAAATTGCTGTAGCAGCCGGTTTAAATGCAACGTATCAGGTGGGGTGAAAAAAGACGTCGAGACGTTTTTTGACAGTACACCCAGCTCATCCAGCAGCTCTTTTGGCGGCTCAGTAAACCAGCTGATTTTTAAGCCCAGCTGCTGCACTATTGCCATCAGTTCTTCCACGCTGAGTGGCATCCGCTTCTGGCCAATTTCTTCTGCCGCCCGCTCCAGCTCCGGAAAATGGTTTTGATGGTGCTCCTGATGTGCTCTGATAAGTAACTGGGCAAACTGTTTGCCGCTGGTACCGGTTTGCGACAGCATTTCTGGTATCGCAATTTGCAAAATGTCGTTAGAAAACAAAAAACCCGGCTCTAAGGCCATGCCACTAATCCCACCGCGGCTGCCTTTTTGTGGCGTGAGATCCTGCTCGTTATCTTCACCATCTAAAAACCAGTCAAGGTCCTTTTGAAAGACTTCTGCGATAACTTCCAGCATTTCTATGCCTGGCGTGCGTTTGCCCCGCTCTATCATCGACAAATACGACACCGACGGCGCCTGCTCCGGGTTAACCCGGATACAGCGGGTAGAGAGGTCTTCCATTGTTAAGTTATTGCGTTTTCTCAGGTTTCTTATTTTAGTTCCTAAAAAATGCGACTTTCTGAGCAGGCTTTTATTTATTTTCATTTTGTAAAATTCACACTGTAAAATTTTTATTGTGAAATTATGCTGATTTTTAGCCTAGACTAGTTTTTAACCGATAGCAACAAGCTCAACAAGGACAGGTAAATAACGAAGTTGCAAAGAGCACGGCTTGCAATTCCTGCCGTGCTCGCCACAGCAACTCGCTCCTGCTGGCGCATCCGCTCAGACACTCTGTGGCTGCGCCAACAGGATTCCAAGCCTGCTTTATGAGATTTACCAATACCCGACAAAGACGAGGATACAAACATGACAACACTGGCCCCAACCCACAGCCAACACACGCCAAACCATACTGCCTGGATGGCGACCGAGCTTAGCGTAATTAATCAGCTGAATGAGCGCCATGCCAAACAAGTCATGGATTACTCAAAAGGCTTTCTGGATAAAACCTTCCCGTTAGCACAGGGCTCGCATAAAGATGTGGTCTGCTACATGGTGTATTTTCAGCACTTGCTGGCATTTTTTGCCGATGGCAGCAAAAGTGGCCTGCAAAACCCGGCCCAGTTTGTCGCACTAAGTGGCCACCGGGAAGCACCGGAATCACTGGTATTAGTAAACGAACGTCGCCACGTTGAACTGGTCTTAAACCGCCATGGCTGCAACGGTGAAAATGACTGTGCCGGGATTGATGATATTCAGCTGCAGGCTAAACAAAGTAACGAACCGTGGTTCAGTATGCTAACTGGTAAACAGGTCAGCAAAGGGTGCCAGAGTGAGAAATGCTTTACCGCGAAAGACGGCGGGCCTTATCAGGCTTGATGGTGTCTGGCGGAGTTATTAGCGCGCGTGCAGCTGATATTTTGTCAGCAACTGCTGATATCGCTCACCGCGCTTAAACTTCGCCAGCGCCTGATTAAACTGTTCACACTGTGCAGCTGATAAACCAGCCTGTATGCTAAACGCAAAATAAACCTCAACCAAATCCAGCGCAGGTTGCAGCATCACAACCTGATTAGCCGAGTGCTTCAATAATTGTGAATGGTTGACCGTATGGGCCGACGCCATGCCCAACCTGACCCGTTTACCCAGCAACATTCTAAACAGCATATGGTCTGATTCAACCACGTCAATCCTGGCGAAGTTCATCTCATCTAACGTACTGCCATAGGAAAAATGCCGTACCGTTGCCACAGGTTCATTGCCCAGGCTGGCAAAAGTGCTGTCAAACTTAAACGGGCACGGATTAGCGCACAACAGCACTATTGGATCAGTTAAATAGCTCTCTCGACTAAACTCAAAACGCTGTAACCGCTGCGGCGTTTTATAAAACACCGGGATCACATCCGCTTTGCAGGTTTCGACATGGTTAACTACCCGACTCCAGGGCAGACGCTGAAATTCCAATTGTAAATTAAGATCTGAGGCAATACTGTGCAAAGTTTCAACTGAGAATCCGGTCAGGCTATTGTCCAGCACATAGTAATAAGGAGGGTAATCTTCATCAGGTATGGCTACCCGCAATACCTGAGCATGCAGGTGAAAAAACATAAACAACAGACAGCCAAGCAAAAACAGGCAGTGAAGTTTAATTACCCGTTTTATTGTCAACATACTGGAAACGCCAGTAACCACAAGCGTAGCTCCCTGCATTTGCTATCAGCTAACTATAGCTAATGCATGGCGAACCACAATACCGCTGCTGTTAATAAAAATGGATTTAATTGGCCTTCTGAGTTAAATATATTTGGCGAGATAATAGTATCCGCACTTCAATCAAAATAATAAGAAGACAATAAATGGAAAAACCAACAAGTTACAAAAGTATCGCACAGCAACGAAAGTTCAAACTACGACTAATGATTATTGTCCTGACTGTCGTGGCATTGTTAGCAGTGGCATGGTTTAAAGGGTTAAGTTCAGAAAAAGCCGCTCGGTTGGTTGCGTCACATCAGGTTGCACAAGCAACGGTACTTAGCCTGCAGCATAAGCAGATTAAGGCAGGTAAAACAGATGAGCGGGATTTCAAAAACATTTATAGTTTGCAGTATCAATTCAACGCTAATGGGAACACTTTTGAAAAAACGCTACTGCTTACTTCTTATGACTATGAGTCGTTGCAGGGTATAGAACAATTAGAAGTATGGTATGACCCTGCCAACCCTCAGCACAATTCGACTGAAAAACTATTAAAAGCAAAAGCCAGAAGCAGTAGTTTTACCTGGCGGCTTATCTCAGCAGCGCTTTTTGTGATCCCTGCCATGCTGTTCCTGTTTAAATTTATTGCCTTCTTTTATGTACGGGAACCTAAAGGCACCCTTCCAACCGGATTTTATACCGACAGCAGCTGGTTAGATATTGAAGACAATTGTCTTGCTGCAATAGATAACAATACTTTACGGGTGGCAAAGTTTGATAAGAAAAAAGTCGACAAAGTCCAGGACTTGTATCAGTCTGCTACGCCTTTTTCAGACATCATTTCAGCCGTAAAAGCTGAAGAAACATTGGTGCCACTGCCCCAGGTAACCCTGATTGAGAGCAAACATTATGACGATCAAATAAGCCTTGAGTGGCTGGATGGTGAAGAAGAACATGACATTCGGGTCCAATTTTTATCTGTTGCAGTAAAAGAACATGCCCTGGCACAGATCAGCGCATTACTCCCGGCCAAACTAACTCTTCAGGTTATTCCAAAAACCCGTGCTCAGTCGGCCGCAGCCGGAGCTATCGGCGTCATTATTGGCGCGCTACTGGTAGCAGCTGCAATTTTTTATGAGTTTTCAGGTAAAAATCTCGATATCGTGCTGTTCGCATTCGGCGGCTTGATTTTGTATTTTGCATTGCCAGCTATGATTTCCCGGTTACTTGATCCAACCGTTGTCAAATCATGGTCAGCTGAGTCTGCCAGTTAAACATTTTAAGGCCTCCTCAACTCTATTAGAGGAGGCCTCCTGCCTCAGACACCTTAGCCCCGGCACACTGCCTTAAGTTGAGGGTGACAATGCAACAAATGCGGGATAATCAATATACCCTTCAGCACCACCGCTATAAAACAGCTCTGGCCTTGCTGCGTTAAGTTCAGCATCTTTGCTAAAACGCGCCACTAAATCAGGGTTAGCAATATAAGGCACGCCGAAGGCTACCGCATCAGCGTCGCCGCGCTCAATAATGGCGTTGGCACTGGCTTTATCGAACTGTTCATTACTAATGTAAACACCACCGAATAATTGCTTTAATTTGGGCCCCAGACTGTCATCACCCTGCGCTTCACGGGAGCAAACAAAGGCAATATTTCTTTGCCCCAACTGCTGCGCCACATAACCAAAGGTATCGCTGCGCTGAGAATCACCCATGCTATGTGCATCTGCCCGGGGCGCTAAATGCATGCCTACCCGACCCGCGCCCCACACCGATATTACTGCGTCGGTTACTTCCAGCATTAAACGCGCCCGGTTTTCAATACTGCCGCCATATTGGTCGGTACGCTGGTTGCTACCATCCTGCAGAAACTGATCCAGCAAATAACCGTTGGCACCATGAATTTCCACGCCATCAAAGCCGGCCTTTTTAGCATTCTCAGCACCCAACCGGTACGACTCGACAATGCCGGCAATCTCATCGGTTGCCAGTGCTCTGGGGGTAACAAAGGCTTTTTTCGGCCGCAGCAAACTTACATGGCCCTCGGCTGCAATAGCACTGGGTGCCACCGGCAGTTCACCGTCTAAATAATGCGGATCTGAAATACGGCCTACATGCCATAGCTGCAACATAATGCGACCACCCGCCTGGTGTACTGCCGCGGTTACTTTTTGCCAGCCTGCTACCTGTGCATCAGACCAGATACCCGGCGTATCGGGGTAACCTACCCCCATCGGCGTTACCGACGTTGCCTCGGTTATAATTAACCCGGCACTGGCCCGCTGGCGGTAATATTCAACCATCAGATCATTAGGTATTCTGTCGGTATTTGCACGACAACGGGTTAACGGCGCCATAATAATCCGGTTAGGTAATTGTAAATCTCCAACTTCTATCGGGTCGAATAAATCTGCCATGCTATATCCTGTTCGTCAGGGTTAATCAGTCTGAACTTAATTGGTCTGGTTTGTCTAGAAACAAGGGTTCCAGCGATGAATAACCAGAAGCAGCAGGTCGGTGGCCATATTTGGTTACAGTTCTTAACTTGCTGACATTCAGCCATGAAGGTATATTTCATCGCTGCTGGCCCCGCTATTTTTTCGTTACTGCCAAGGATTGTGCATGTTTAAAAAACTCGCTGCCTCCCCTGTCATCATTGCCGTTGTGCTGGCATTAGCTTTATTGCTCTGGTTACTCAGTGGTGATAACTACAGCGCAAAAAAACAGGTTCCGGCTGAACAGCAAGTACCTGAAAAACAACTGCCACTGGTCGAAACCCGATGGTCGGAAGCCGAACCGTATCAGTTAACGCAGGTTGCTCAGGGGCAGGTATTACCCTGGCGTGGTGTCAGCATTAAATCACAGCAAGCCGGCACCGTAACCGAAATACTCACTCAGCAAGGCGAGCGGGTTGCGCAAGGTGATAAGTTACTGCGCCTGTCTGACGAAGGTCGCAGCGCGTTATTAGCGCAAGCCAAAGCTAATTTAAACTTAAGGCAGGACGAGCTGGCCAGTGCACAGGCACTGAGCAAATCACAATTTGTCTCAGAAACCGAACTTACCCGCTTAAAAAGCGAGCTGGCTAAAGCCGAAGCAGAACTTGAAAGTGCCAGCCTGGCATTACAGCAAATTGAACCGGGTGCGCCGTTTGCCGGCGTGGTTGACCGCCGCCATGTTGAAGTAGGTGATGTGGTGCAGGTGGGCACCGAATTATTGCAACTGGTGCAAATCGATAAGCTGAAAGTAACCGCTCAGATCCCACAGCAACATATTAAGGCATTAACACCAGGCCAGCACGTAACGCTGCGCTTGCTTGATGGCAGAAAACTAACCGGTACGCTCAGTTTTGTCAGTTTTGCCGCAGATACCGCCACCCGCAGCTTTTACATTGAAGTAACCGTGGCTAACCCCCAGCTGCTGCGGGTTGCGGGCGGCAGTGCCACTGTTGAAGTGCAACTGACGCCGGTAGAGGCACATCTTATATCACCGGCGCTGCTTAGTCTTGATGATACCGGCAAGCTCGGGGTATCGGTGGTCGACGAACAACAACAAGTAGTGTTTTACCCGGTAGATATTTTAAGTGCTAACAACGAGGGCGCCCGGGTAACTGGCTTGCCTGATCGGGCGCGGATAATTACCCAGGGTGCCGGCTTTGTGAAAGCGGGCGACACCGTGCGGCTGGAATCTAACGCTGCCGGAGCCAAGCCATGAATGCCATTATTCAGGCCGCGATTAGCCGTAGTCGCGCCAGCTTAATGTTGCTGCTGTTTTTGTTTATCGCTGGTATTACCGCGTATCAAACAATTCCGAAAGAAGCCAACCCCGACGTGGCTATCCCGATGATGTACGTATCGATGTCACTTGATGGCATTAGCCCGGAAGATGGCGAACGCTTGTTGGTACGGCCGATGGAGCATGAACTGCGGTCTTTGGAGGGCATTAAAAAAATGACCTCGACCTCCAGCGAGGGCCATGCCTCTGTTATGTTGGAATTTGATGCCGGTTTTGATGCAGATCAGGCGCTGGCCGATGTGCGGGTTAAAGTTGATGCCGCCCGCGCCAAGTTGCCCAGTGAAGCTGACGAGCCCACGGTAAATGAAATTAATGTAGGGTTGTTTCCGGTGTTATCGGTGGGATTATCCGGCCCGGTTTCAGAAAGCCAATTGGTGTATATCGCCCGGCAACTGCAAGAGAATATTGAAGCGATACCAGAAGTGCTGGAAGTCGATATTGGCGGCGACCGGGAAGATATGCTGGAAATTGTAGTCGACCCGCAAGTACTGGAAGGCTATGGGCTGGATTATCAGCAATTATTTAGCCTGGTCTCCAATAACAACCGGTTGGTTGCTGCCGGTAGTTTAGATACTGGCGCCGGCCGTTTCGCGATGAAAGTACCGGGGGTTATTGAAAATTTAGATGACGTGTTGTCGATGCCAATTAAAGTAGATGGCGATACGGTAATTACCTTTGGCGATGTTGCTACCATAAGCCGCAGCTTTAAAGACCCGCTTGGTTTTGCCAGAATTAACGGCCAGCCGGCGGTAGTACTGGAAGTGAAAAAACGCAGCGGCGCTAATATTATTTCTACCATCGAGCAAACCAAAGCGTTGATTGACCAAGCGAGCAGCCAGTTCCCGGACGGTATGCAGATTAACTACATTATGGACCAGTCCAAAGAAGTGAAAAACATGCTGTCAGATTTGCTGAACAACGTGTTAACTGCTGTGGTGCTAGTGCTGATCCTGATTGTCGCGACCATGGGTGTTCGCTCGGCATTGCTGGTGGGTATTACTATTCCCGGCGCTTTTTTCGCCGGTATCCTGATGATCTTTGCCCTGGGCTTTACCATGAATATCATCGTGCTGTTCGCGCTTATTCTGGTTGCCGGTATGCTGGTTGATGGTGCCGTTGTGGTAAGTGAGCTGGCAGACCGTAACCTTGGCGAAGGCCAGACGCCGAAACAAGCCTGGGCCAATGCTGCCGGCCGGATGGCCTGGCCGATTATTGCCTCTACTGCCACCACCATCGTGGTGTTTATGCCACTGCTGTTCTGGCCCGGCGTGGTTGGCCAGTTTATGAAATACCTGCCGGCTACCGTCATCCTGTGCTTGCTGGCATCGTTGTTTATGGCGCTGATTTTCCTGCCCGTCATGGGCGGCATCAGCCGGGCGAAGCCAGCAACGCATCAGGTCGAAGCCAGCCGCCCGGGCAAAGCGTACCGCAGAATACTCAGCCGGCTGCTGCGCCACCCGGGCCTGACGCTGGCTGGTTTGCTGGGCGCCATGGCCATGATTTTTGTGGCATACAGTCAGTTTAACCATGGCATGGAGTTTTTCCCGGATGTCGAGCCAGAGTCTGCTCAGGTATGGGTACGGGCCAGGGGTGATATGTCCATTTATGAGAAAGACGCCTTGCTTAAACAGGTAGAGCAGCGGCTGCTGGGGTTAGCAGAAGTTAAAGCCTTGTATGCCAGATCGCTGGCCAGCAGTAGTGGCGAGTTGGCGCCTGATATAGTCGGCACTTTGCAGTTTCAGTTTATAGACTGGTTTGAACGGCGCAAAGCGGCGGCCATTCTGGATGATATGCGTAAGCTTACCGAGGATATCCCGGGTGTTATTCTGGAATTTCGTCAGCAACAGGAAGGCCCTGCCGCCGGCAAACCTATCGAGCTACAGGTCAGCAGCAGCGAGGCAGCCGCTACTGAGCAGGCCGTAAGCATCATAATCGGCCAGATGCAGCAAATGGACGGTTTCGTCGATATTGAGGATGATCGCAGCCTGCCGGGTATTGAGTGGCGAATTGAAGTCGATCGGGCAGCAGCAGCGCGCTTCGGCGCCGATGTGCTAACGGTAGGCAACGCCGTGCAAATGGTCAGTAACGGCTTATTGCTGGCTAAGTTCCGGCCTGAATATGCCAGTGATGAAGTGGATATCCGGGTCCGGTTTCCCCAGCAGTGGCGCTCGCTCAATCAACTGGGTCGGCTAACCATTCAGACGCCGCGCGGCCAGGTACCGCTAAGCAATTTTGTCGAATTGGTGCCGGCACCGAAAACCAGTATTATTAAGCGGATTGACGGTAACCGCGCAGTCACCATAAAAAGCGATTTGGCACCCGGTGCACAGGTTGGTGAACGCTTACAGGCATTGCTGGCCAGTGACATGAAACTGCCCGACAACGTTAATGTGAAAACCGCCGGTGAAAGCGCCGATCAGCAAGAGGCCATGACCTTTTTACTGGGTGCTTTCGCCACGGCCATCTTTTTAATGCTGATGATTTTGCTGGTGCAGTTTAACAGCTGGTATCAGAGCTTGCTGGTGTTATCTGCAATAGTGTTTTCAACCGCCGGGGTATTACTGGGCCTGCTGGTGAACGGCCAGAGTTTTGGTATTGTAATGGTCGGTATGGGGATCATTGGCCTGGCGGGTATTGTGGTAAATAATAATATCGTCCTGATAGACACCTTTAATCAACTGCGCGACAGCGGCATGTCGGCCACTGAAGCGGCACTGGAAACAGGCTGCCTGCGCTTGCGTCCGGTGTTACTGACGTCCATTACTACAGTGCTGGGTTTAATGCCCATGGTTCTGGCCGTTAACGTCAATCTGCTTGAGCCCAGCCTCGGCTTTGGCGCACCGTCAACCCAGTGGTGGACCCAGTTATCCAGTGCCATTGCCGGGGGGTTAACCTTTGCCACCTTGCTGACCCTGTTTTTAACACCCTGTATGTTGGTATTAGGTGAGAAGCTGCACCGCAAAATTCAGCACTGAAATACTCCACAAAAAAAAGCCCCGTCCAGGTTCGGCGGGGCGATAATGCCAGCATTAATGTCCCGCTAATTAAGGTGCTGAAGCAAGGCTTCCCAGGGTATCAGTTTCAGATTCTGGCCCTGCTCCGGCATCCGGTTACGGCCGTCCTGCACAATCAGCGCGCCTTGCTCGAACCCCGGCCCCAGAGAGCGGGTAGTAACCTCCAGGCCATCGGTTTCCGAGGCACCATCTATGCCCAGCTGTGGGTTAGTGCTTACTCTGAACCGCAAGCGCTCAGCGTAGGGCGGCGCAGCATCATAAATCAGGTAGCTGTCATTACCCTGACTGGACACTACCAGATAACTGTTGCCGTTATGCTCTGCCAGCGCAATGCCCTCGATATCATCGACCAAACGTTCACCATCGACCCGCAGAATTGCTTCGCCGCTGGCAGCGCTGTCTGCTTCAGCAGCAAAGCGCCAGATAGCCTGATCTTCTTCACCCACAAATAAAATGCCACGCTTATCATCTGCCACGCAACCTTCCGGCTGACTTGGAACCTGTAATGAACGCACCAGCTTGCCCTGCCAAGCTACGCCGTCACTGCTAATCTGATATTGCTCAATCAGGCCGGATTTATCATTTACAAACACATAGTGCTGACCGCTGGTTGCACTGTGATACAAACATAAGCCATATATTTCAGTCATGGTGGTGGCGACGTTACCTGCATTGTGTAATTTGCCCTGCCTATCAATAGCAAATAACTGCAGGCTATTGTTATCACGCAGGCTGGCCACGGCAATGTCATGCGCCTGCGCCTGCCACGGTAAGTTATAACGCACATCAACGTTATTTAACCGGCCGACAGTGAGTTGCTGCACACGCTGGCCCTGCATATTGTACACATCCAGCCCGGCGCGTTTATCTGTCGCCAGAATAAGGCTTAACCCCGGCTGGGCCGGGTGATGCCATACGGCCGGATCGTCAATGACATCGCCACGTTGCGCCGCCGCCGTAGTTTGCAGGGTAGGCATAACCTGCACCAATGGCGCCCTGTCGGAACGGGCAGGCCGTTGTGCCATTTCCGGCGTCAACGGCTGAACCGGGCTGGCATCTTCGGCGCTGACAAACAGGGTCACGCCACCGGCCTGCGACATGCTGACGGTCAGACCGGTTGCTTCAGCCAGCACTGGTACCTGCAGGGTGTTGATTAACTGGCCACTGCTGCTCATATGCAGTACCCGCCCCGGTTGTTCTTCCAGGGCCAGCAAGCTGCCATCAGCCAACAGCTGCAGCGCTTTAACTTCGCCCTGCAACTTGCCAAATGGCGCATTAACCTGAACTAAACTTCGCCCTTCATCGGCTTCCGGCTCAGCCTGATAACGCCAGATAGCCCGGTCGGCTTCGGCAATATATAAGGCACCCGTAACCGGGTCTGTGACACAGGCTGTGCTGTCGTAGGGTACATTGACTTCACGGATCACCACGGGCGTCGTCAGCCATTGCTGCTGTTGCTGTAACAGCAGCTGATCGGCGCCACCCCGGCCTCCCAGTAAAAACAAACTTAGTTGCTGGTTCTCGCTGCTTTGATAGAAGCACAGATCATCCACCACCCGGCTGCTGATTAGCTGGCGCTGCAGCAGTTGCAACGGCTCGCCGGCGCCTGGACTTAGCTGCCACAGATATAAGCTGTTGCTGTCGGCATCCATCGCCGCCAGCAGCATTTGCTCACCCAACGGCTGCAACGTCAGCCGGCTGAAATGCCCCGCTACTGATGCCAGCGGCTTTGTACCGGCGAATAGCTGCAGCATTTCAGGTGTCGTTGCCAGCTGATACTGCTGACCGCCCAGCTGAAATTCAGCATAGTGGCTGGCATTGATCTCTATTTGCGCTGCTGGTTCCGTTAACCGGGCCTGCGGTTGCTGGCAACCGGCTATCACGGCACTTAACGCCAGGCATACCGCCGTTCGGATAAACACTTTTTTAGAATATTGCATCGGCTGTTCCCGTTACCAGTTGGTGATCTGCACGCCCAGCACCACGGTGCGACCATACTGTTCATATTGGAAATTAAAAGGTTTACGGCCGGTATAGGCGTAATACGGCTCATCATTCAGATTAATAACGTTAAAATACAGCTGCATGCCGCGGCTAAAGGTCCATTTGCTGCTGAAATCCAGCTGAAGATGGTCATCCGCGTATACGTCATAGGCTGCGTCACTGACCTCGCCCACTTCGGCCAGATACTTCGATTTATAATTAGCAGCCAGGCGCAGGCTCAGGCTGTCAGTCTCGTAGCCAATACTGAGGTTAGCCGTTTTATCTGACTGACTGGGTAATGCCACTTCCCGAAGCAGTAAACTACCATCGTCAAACCATTCAATATCAGCGGCCGAGTCGGTCAGGGTCAGGTTAGCCGACAGCAACATGTTGTCCAGCGCATTACCAAAGCCTGACAGCTGGTGCACAGCATTTAATTCCAGACCATATAAATCGGCGCTACCGCCATTAACAAAGGTTTCTGCCACGGCAAAATCGGCATAGTCGCCGCGCCCGGCTAAATCGGCTTCATAAATGAAGTTATCAATTTGCTTATAAAACAACATGGCCGACAGGACGCCAAGCTTGTCGGCATAGTGCTCGATGCCCAGGTCAAAATTGTTGGACGTCAGCGCTTCTAAATCAGGGTTACCAAACGCGGCCTCAAGCTCATCATCGTCACGTTCCAGAATAAATGCCGGTGCCAGTTGCTCAAAGTTGGGTCGTACCAGGCCGGTACTGAAAGCCGCCCGGATAATACTGTTTTCTGCCAGGTTATACCGCCCCACCAGAGCTGGTAACCAGTAGCCTTCGCTGCTGCTCTGCCGGTTGGCACTGAATAGCTCAGTACTGTCATCATAGCGTGTACCAACCGCGTTGCGCTTTTCATGTTCATACCGAACGCCGCCAACCAGTTGCCAGTCAGCAAACTGCCACTGCGCCATCAGATAACCGGCACTGATATCTTCATCTACCTGATAATCATTAATTTGTGATTCAACCTCGTCAACAAAATCAGCCCGGTTCAGCCCGGCAACCAACTGATATATACTGCCGCTGCTAACGGCAGGGCCTAATGTACTGAGGCTATAATCCACCGTGCCAGCTGCGTAATCACTCATACTGAGGGCGTTAATTCCTAAATCTTCGAAATCTTCAAACAGCCAGACATCTTCAGCTGCGGTTTTTTCACGCTGACTGAATTTAATACCGGCTTTCAGCTGCCAGGTAGCGTTGCCTCTGTTCACTTCCCGGTTAATATCAAACTTAATATTGCGCTCGGTTTCTTTGGTATAGGTATCACCCATTTCAACTTCTTTCAGGTCATACCCCTCTGCCAGGTAGGCATCAGCGGGTGCCGTCAGCCGTAATATGCTGTTGCCGGTAAAGCCTACCCCGGCATCAAACGACTGCTCAAAGTCGGCTGCTGCTATGTTAAACGGCGTGTCTTCATCTGCTTTACTGGCACCGGCTTCCAGTTGCCATTCCCAGTGGCCGGCAACCTGACGGGTACCCACCACCAGCGCAGCGATACTCTGGGTTTCTTCGCGCTGTTTTAATGAGCGCAGTAACTCAGCTTCACCACTGGCCCCCGCGAATTGCGGATCGGCAAATTCAACCACCAGTCCCTGACGCTCCTCGGTGTCACTGAAGCGGCTATACAGACTACGCAGGTAATATTCGTTATTGCTACCAGGGCGGTAATCAAGGTTCAGTGCCAGTCCCAGCCGCTCACGACTGATGGTGTAGTCACGCAGTTCAAATTCTTCCAGGCCTTCGTCAAAATCCCAGCTGCCGCCAGTCTCCACGTTTTCTGAGCCAAATTTGCGTTCAGCTAAACTGGCGGCAATGGCAATACCCAGGCTATCGGCTTCACCGCCTGCATTCAGTATTTTGCTGAATACGCCCGACACTTTCGGGCTGGTTCTGGACTGTTGTTCGTTGTAACCCGCCTCTGCGGTAAACGAATAAAAGTCATTGCTGCGGTCAAAAGCTGACAAGCTCTTTATTTCGACGGTGCCGCCCAGCGAGCCGGCTGGCATATCCGGGGTCAGGGTTTTATTCACTTCTACCGACTCCAGCAAGTCAGACGGAATAACGTCCAGGGCAACGGCCCGTCGTCCGGCTTCCGGTGCAGCCAGCGAAGTACCATTGTAGGTTACCGCATTATAATCCGGTGCCAGACCGCGCACCCGGATAAAACGACCTTCGCCCTGATCCCGCTCTACTGACAAGCCGGCTAAACGCTGCAGTGCTTCACTGACATTACTGTCGGGAAACTGGCCCATCTCATCAGTACTGGCCACAGTAACAATGCCGGCAGCATTGCGCTGCCGGTTCAGCGCTTTACTCAGGGCACCAAACTGGCCCCGCACTTCAATATGCTCTATCTGATCAGTTTCAGTCGCTGCAAGCAATGGCGCAGTTAACGCACCACAGGCCAGGGTAATGGCAGTTGCCAACAAGGTACGGGGATAGTAAGACTTCATTAGTTGCTCTCAGTTCACGGCTAATAATTGCCATCAATATTGCCGCGGCTGTGTGACAAAATGCCGTTTCTCCAGACGATACTCTGAGCTGTTAAGACCCGGGTCTTCACCGTCCAAACCGGTGCCCATTTGGCCAATACCTGTCATCCGGCTGTCATACTGGCAGCGGAAAATTGGTCTTATTTGATTGGGTCCGCTGACTATGTGGCAACATCACCGCTATAAAATACTGTTTAGTGCGCTATTGCTGTTAAGTGGCTTAGTACTGGCCGTCAATACCGGCAATGCCAAGCCCGGCAACGAGCTCGACTGGCTGGATGTATTGGGCGAAGGCACCACCTTGCTGGTAGCGTGTGGCTGGTTAGGATTAATTATCGGCAGCCGTCCGGCGGGGCGGGTAACTGAGTGGCTGTATTATGGCAGCCTGCTGTTGGTGTTCTCTTACTTCCTTGACTTGCTGGATGAATTTATCCGCTATCCTGAGCACCTGCGTCTGATGAGCTGGCTGGAATCATTGCCCGCGCCGGTGGGTATGTTAATTCTGACATATGGCTTAGTTGGCTGGCACCGTGAACAACGGGCAATTAACCGTCAATTACGTGGCCGCGAACTCTATTTGCGCGATCATCAGCTGATAGACCCATTAACGCAGCTGTATGGGATGGAGTATTTACAGGCCGTCTTGCAACGCGAAATTGAATTGCATCAAAGCCAGCATAAAAGTCTGAGTATGCTGGTACTGGATATCAATAATTTCAGCGGCTTTAACCGTCGCTTTGGCGTGGCGGCGGGCGACGTCTACCTGAGCAAATTAAGCGAATTACTGAGTAATCAGCTGCGGCACAGCGATGTGGTCTGTCGTTACGCCGGCGATCGGTTTATCGCGCTGCTGCCTGCGACCGCACTGCCACAAGCACACATTATGGTTCAGCATCTGCGGCAACAGCTGGTGCAAATGGCTGCTAATAATGACGAACCTGAACTGACAATCCAGGCAATGGCGGTGCAGCAAGGCTGTGCGAAAATGGCCTTGCAAGCAGCCAATCAGGCGCTGATTCAGGCCAAAGCTACGTCTTCACTCAAACTTCAACCTGCCTGATGCCAGTCTGCAGCTTTAGCTATCAGGATAAAGTATTGCTATTACAGCATGGCAGTACCGAACTGCTGGCACTGGCTCAGCGCCGCGGGGCGCAGCTGCACAAACTGCTAAATGGTACCAGTATTTTTGAGCAGGATTTACATAAACCCCACGGGCGCCTCCACCACGCTGACTGGCTGAAATTGCTGCAAAATTGTCAGCAACAATTAAATAGCCCTGAGCTCCCCTTTTTACTTGGCAGTACCTTACTTAACAGCCGCTATATCTCGCTATGCCAGAGTGTGCAATATGCTCAAAACCTGCGCCAGGCATTGGCACAGCTCTATTATTTTCGTCACCAGTTGTTTCCGGGCATTTACGCCAAAGTTCACCGCCAACAACAAAAACTGGTAATCGAACTAAAGCCTGCGCTGGGTTTAATGAATCAACACTCTTTTATGATGACCACTGTCTGCGCACTCCTTATCAGCTTGCTGAAGCTGCAACCCGGTTCACTGGCCGGGGTTACTATCCGGTTGCAACAAACTGCACCGGGACAACTGCTGCAGCATCAGCGATATTGGGGTTGTGATGTCAGCTTTAATCAACCTTGTGACAGTTTAAATTTGCCCTTATCGCTGTTGCATCAACAATTTGCCGATGCTGACCCGGCTAAGTTTCGAAACGCCAGGCGCACCTGCCTGCAACTAAACCGGGTGTTAAAAGCACAGCGTGGTCTGCTGGAGAACATATACACCTTGCAGCAACGTGCCTTACCGATACTCCTGACCCAACAGCAGGTTGCGGATGCTCTTGGCATCAGCGGCAGCAGTTTAAAACGACAGCTTAGTCAGCATCAAACTAACTTTGCCCACCTGATTGATCAGGTACGCCGCGATGCGGCCCGCAAAATGCTGCAGCAAGGTTATTGCTCAAACCGCCAGCTGGCACTAAAGCTCGGTTACTCGGATGAGCATAACTTTCGTCGCGCCTTTAAACGCTGGACCGGTTTACTTCCAAGCGACTTTAGAAACTTATTTAATTTTAACTAACTGACTAACTCACCAAGGATCCTGCATGAAACTGATAAAAATTTTTAGCCTGGCTTTGCTGCTAAGCACGGTGCTAACCACTAGCTTAGTTGCTGACACCACTAAACCAGCGCCGGTAAATCAGGCAGAGCAAACAGTACTGCGGTTTGCCGTTTTAGGTGATGCCGAACCAAAGCCTGAACCACAATTCCCGAACGTTGCGGCCGCAGTGGCAGATATTAATCAGTTAACCAAAGTACTCAAACTGGACTTTGTCATTGGTGTGGGTGATATCGCCCATAAAGGCACCTTAGTGCAGTACGATAATGTGACGCCCGTTTTGCAGCAACTTACCCTGCCGTTCTATCCTATTATGGGCAATGAGGAACATGGCAGCACCGTTGATCGCTTTATGCACTATGCCAACCTGTGGAACCAGGGCAAGGTTACGATAAACAAGCCAAGCTATGTGCTGGAGTTTGACAGCGTCGCACTGGTATTAGCGTCACCCGATCACGGCCGCGACTTTAATGACAGCGGTATAGCCTGGATGCAGCAGCAAATCAGCCAGCTGTATCCCAAACCCGTATTGTTGGTGGTACATGGTGCACAGGCAGGGGTTTATCCGGAAAACGCTGAAAAAGGTATTCAGCACCCTGGTTTTGCCAGTGTTATTGCCCAGCCAAATCTGGCCGCAGTCATTTCCGGCGACTTACATATGGATATGGATCGGGTGCAGCATTCAAAACAACTGGGTAAGGTGCATTATCTGCATATTCCGGCGCTGGAACGGACCAAAATTCCGGATGAAACGCAGCACACGGCAATGTATCGTCTATTCAGTATTGATAGTAAAGGTTTGGTAACCGTAGACACTTATCAGACCGGGGTTAACCAGCCCTTGCTGCGACATGCGTTTCAATTCAACTTAAGCGTTAGTCAGTAGCGAATTCAATATTTAGGTTGTTACGGTATCAACCAGTACTGCAGTTGCTGCGCTTTTAAAAAAGTGTCAGCATCGGCGCCCTGCAATAAAGCGGTTGTTGCCAGCATACCTGCCAGCAGGCAGTTCGGTGCAGCGACGGTAATAGAGCGCGGCGCGTTAGTGATGGGCCAGCCGGTTTTCGGATTAAGAATATGGCTGTAGCGCACGCCATCTTTCAGTAAAAACCGCCGGCTGTCACCACTTGTTGCCAGCGCACCATTACTTAAGCCCACGGCTGATATTGCCTGATCTGCCAGGGACGGGTTTTCAATACCGATACGCCACAAACTACCATCATTGCGTGGTCGGCTGCAGCGCATATCACCGCCAAAGTTTACTACCAGGCTGGGTACCCTCCCCTCAGCAAATTGCTGACTAAGTAGCTGTAATACTTTATCTACTGCATATTCTTTGGCTATGCCGCCAAGGTCCAGTTCCATCCCAGAGGGCAACAAAATACGGTTAGTGTCGCGCAGAACTTTGCCCCAGCCAATGAAGGGCAGCAACCCATCAATCTGTGATTGACTGGCAATGTTGGCAGAACCGTCAAACTGCCAGGCACGGCGTAAAATACCGCTACTGATATCAAATAAGCCATCACTTAATTGATAACAACTATCAGCAAAGGCCAGCAACTGCGCTGTTTCAGCATCCACCGTCTGCCAGCTACCGGCATTGCTGTTAAGCTGGCTTAATACACTATTGCTGCGGTAACGGCTGTACTTCTGTTCAATACGTTCAGCTTCAGCAGACGCCAACCGGGTTAACTGGCGGCACAAGGTTATGTCCTGTGCCTCCAGTAATATTTCACAAGGGCTGGCCATGGCACGGAACTGGCCGACAGCACAGTTTTTGCCAGCACTAACAGCGATATCGATCATTTACTCTCCTTGCCAAATGCGGCTTAGAAAGAATAACTTAGCTGAGCCATTACCGCCGTCACTTTTTCATACAACTCGACACCAGCCAGTACCCCAGGTGCTGCATCGCCATCATTTTCCGGCGATTGTTGATACAGCGCTATCCGAAACGACAACTCGTTACCCGCCGCTAACTTAGTGCCAAACTTTGCGCCCAGGGTGTAAGTATTCATTTTACCAATCCGGTAATCGGCGCTGGCAAACTGCGGCAGCGGATCGGTTTCCTGCATAAACGGCATATAAAATTCGGCGGCACTTTGCTGGTAGTAACGCAATTGTGGCTCAACATACCAGCTGTCACTCATTGGCAAACGCCATTTCAGATCAGCTGTGTGGGATGTCAGCTCCCAGTCATCCCACATGTAACGGTAAGATGCATCCAGGTAGGTTCCGCTGAAATGTAACTTATTCTGCCAATACACACTGTGTTTAGTCCGTTTATCCGGCCTGTTTTCGTAAAGGTTTTGCTGCACCTCACCATTGTTGTTTACCACACTGACCAACTTAAACGGGTCAGTCATGTAACCGTCTGCAATACTCATTGAATAATTAAACTGCATTAACCAATCACGGTTAATCACCTGAGTCAGTCCTAACAAAACATCAAGTGTATCTTTGGTATCATCTTCTCTGTCTCGTGTTGCATTAAACGCGGTCTGATAACTGCTGTCATCGGCATAGTCTCTGCGCAGTAACATCGGCGCAAAGGCAACGGCAATCCCGCCCTCAGGCGAAATAGTGTCATGGCTATAGCCCAGCCCCACAGACACGGTGGTGTTTTTCTGGTTAAAATCCCGGGCCAAAGACCCATTCAGACCCATCGATAAATAATCATACTCTTTTGATAGATGGCCACCGCCGCTTGCCCGCCAATTCTGCGCCAACGGCTGCTCCCAGCTAGCGTCAAGTTGCACGCGGGTGTCATGAAAAGTGTCATCCAGTGGTGTTACACCGGCCGCGACGTCATAACTACCGCGCCCTGATGGCCGGGTAAAACTTTGCACGTACGGCTGCGCCACAGCACCGGTCGCCGATGCACCGGTCAGAGCGTCCACAACCAGCCCCAGGTTCAGATATTTGTCATCACCAAAATCGCCCCGAGCGGTTAATATGCCCTCGCCTGCACTAACCCGATCTGTCTCGTTGTACAGTAATATAGCACTGTTAAATTGCCAGTCATCCAGCACCGTGCCCGCCTCAGCGGGTTGCCCCAGTACGGCACAACTCGCTGCTGCCAGCGCGACACTAATATTAGTTAGCTGTTTTAATTGCATCCGCAACCTCCGCCTGCAAAGCTGCGGCCACCGCTGCTGCCCTCTTTACTAAAGTAAATATGATCGTCCAGCCGGTTATCCAGCGGCGCACTGTTTAGCGCCATTTCCTCTTTGGCCAGCGTATCGCGCTCCCAGGGTTTAACCCCCAGACTACTGCATGCCGTCAGCTGACTGACCAGCAAAATTGTCACACCGATACTCAGTATTTTTGTCAGTTTCATTCTGCTTACTCCTCTGCCAGCAACTGGCGGATCTTTTCTTCATAATCAGCGATATCGGCGTGTTTAAAACCAATATGGCGATAACGGATCTGGCCTTTTTTATCGATAAGAAAGCTACTGGGCATGCCGGGCAGCTGATATTGCTCAGCCAAGGCGCCGTTTACGTCATAAAGCACCGCAAACGCTGCTGGCACCTGTTGTAAAAAGCGCGTTGCATCAGCACGTTCGCTATCTTCATTGACTGCCAGTATCTGTAAACCGGCATCAGCATATTGCTGGTGCATGGTATTCAGCCAGGGAAAGGACTTGCGACACGGAGCACACCATGACGCCCAGAAATCGACTAACACCACCTGGCCGCTCAGCTGCTGCATATTGCTCACCGGACTGCCTTCCAACTCACTTAGCTCGGTAGCTATTGCATTACTAACCAGCAGTGACGCCAGCATTGCGCCTGCCAAATACCTCAGCCGCAGCAATTTACTTAACCCAGTGTGCATCAACCAACTTTGCATATACGCTCTTCATTCAGCTCTGCTATGTGAGCAGTCAGGCTATCCGGCTATCCTTAAGCAATCCTTAAGGCGCGCTAAGGTTGTTCGGCTAAATGATATTGTTGCAGCCGATAAAGATAAGAAGGTAACAGCACTTGCGCCAACGCTCGTTTTGTTTGCTCATCCGAAGGGGCTTTGTCTGACAGGATCAGTTGTTTCGTGTCAGGATTGAACACCGCGCTGACTGCATTTTGCTGAGGTCGTAAAATAGTTACCTGTTGCTGTTCCATCAGGGCAAAGTATTGATCGAACTGCA
>TARA_R110002126_G_scaffold177321_2_pt1 | contig 24768 bp, 18 predicted proteins | sample TARA_R110002126 | Tara Oceans TARA_R110002126 (sample SAMEA4397536) | marine metagenome | biome: Polar Biome; feature: [DCM] deep chlorophyll maximum layer (ENVO:01000326); material: water (ENVO:00002006), including particulate matter (ENVO:01000060) such as... | depth 30 m | reverse complement strand
CCGCCGAGAGTCAACGCCTTTTTCCACTTTTTTTGAACTTTATTTCATTTATTTTTCAAACACATCCATTTTTGGACAGCATTATCTCAAAATGGAAAAATGCCGCTCGAAAGTACTTAAAATTATGGATTAGATAACGAAAATACGTAGCCCCAACCGTCAGTCAGCAACTCCACAAACTTATTCCATACCGCTGCTGATCTTGCCATGAAATGACGGACACCCTACTAAGAGAGTAAAATCTAAAGTAGAGGTGAAAAATGGATACTATAAAATCAGAACAAAAAATTACCAGAAAGAAATATAGCCCCCAATTTAAAGATCTTGCCCTTGAGCGATCCGAAACAGAGAGTGTCCACCAGGTATCTAAAGATCTGGGACTTGCCGAGTCACTTTTATATTCATGGAAAGCGCAGAAAAAAAAAAGGTGGCGATTCAATTGAAAAACAGAAGCTACAGCATGCTGAAGTTTCTCGGTTAAAGCGCGAAGTTTCTCGACTTGCCGAGGAAAATGCCTTTCTATAAAAAGCAGCGGCGTACTTTGCCAAGGAATCCAAGTGAGGTACGGCATGATTAAGGTGCTTATTCACATCAGGAAAATTCAAGGTCGTACTCATGTGCCGTTTGTTAAACGTATCTATCAGTGGTTATTATGCTTGGCTGAATCGAGCTCCATCATTACGTGATGAGGCGAATATGAAGTTGACCCACAAAATTAAAATAATATTTGATGATGAGAAGTCACGTGCTGGTGCTCCTCGAATAGCTAGACGCCTGAAAGCCGAAGGTGAATTAGTTAGTCGAGATCATGTTGCTCGTATCATGAAATTTAATGGTTGGCGTGCTCGGGCGGCAAAAAAAGTCAAGACAACCACCAACAGTAATCATCGGTTACCCGTCGCACCTTATTTATTAAACCAATATTTTTCAGCCAAAAAACCACAAGAGACTCACTACCTCGTGAAAGATTCCGGGACTTCCAAGTCCCCGAAATCAACTCGCTAACATGAGCATTATTTTGGCCTCGACCGTCCTACGTCCGGCATTTTCCGCTTACCGCGAAAATGCCTACCACAAATGACTCTACGCCTTCTAAAGATTTTGTTAACATCCCTCCGGGCTGATTAAAAAAATCTCGGGCTATCTCAGACTACACACCTCGGCTTTCAGCCTTCCCTGGCGCGCAGCGATCGAAAACGGCTTCACTCGACGATTGGTTATGAAAGCCCTGAGTCGTTTGAAATTAAAATGGTCGCTTAGTGAGGTGTCTGTTTTTTCGGGGCAAGATCAAATTAAAACAGGTGCTTAATTCGGAGTGTAAATCATTCGCTGCGGTGTAGGCTTTGTCTTTTTTTCTATCTTGTAATGCATTAGCTTTAACTTTTAATTGATACAAATGGTGGGCAATACCAAACATCCCTTTGTCTAAAGAAGCATTTTTTTGTTTATCATCAACTTTCCTATCCGTACCAAATAAAGCATGTTGTTCTTTTTTTGTAATGCGTTTAAATATAAGTTCTTGACCCTTAAGTTCTAACATCATAATTCTTGGCACACAAGCGGATAAGGCTTGTCCGCTAGACGAGCTCATGCATCTAAGTCTCTCTACAATATGTATTAGCAACCCAGGAGTTGTGTCGTTTACTATGGTGGATATAACTTCCGCCGAAGATTGATCTTGGTGACCGTCTATACCATCGGGCTCCAAAAACTGCTGACGCATAAGTAGCACCTCAGCTAAACCATAAAATATTTCTTCTGCTTCAAGGTACCGGGCGTTTGGATTGTTCGTCATAGATATAAGCAGACTTTCCGCCCCAGAAACCTTACCTTCAAGTTCTTTTAAATTCATGTTGTAAAATTTATCTCGGCTTGGCATGTTGAAATCCTTAAATCCATTGATTGATAATTAATTATACATCATGACCAATTCCTGTCAACATAAAGCCTGTTTTTTGTCGTAACAATGTGAAGATGTCCACCAAGTCGATGTATAGACACATGCGTCTATTAATTATAGAAAAACGATTTCGTAATCACTTTAAAGCAAAAGCATGCGTTTTTCACCTTCTACTAAGTTATACATTAGTAGACAGTGGGAAAATCCCTTAAGTGGGTTGGCTGTTCCACTATTCTTCAAAAACAATGAAAGAAGATTTGAATAACATCAAGCCATCCAGTGATGATACGGAGCCAGAGCCGAGGCCACGTTAAGTAGATTGCTTTGCAAGACGCTTATTGCGACCAATATTAAATCACCTGCTATAATCTAATTAACTTATACAATCAATTGGAATAACTCATGAACACCTTAGGCCCTCATGTTATTTTTTCTGATTCGCATCCAACCTCGTGGTGTTATTTTAAATTAGATCTGGGCAATGCGGAAAAACCTATCTCTTTTTATACAGCGCCTTATACTACCTCTGGTGGCGACGTAACATGGACCGAATCACCCCTGAAAGATAAGTCCCCGATTTATCTTTATGACACCCAAGAGCAAAAACCAAGTTGCTATGTGATAGACGCCAATGTGCTATATGACGTTCCACTACAAAAGCTCGCTCGACAGCCACATGTCAACGCCATGAGAAAAATCACCCTGGAAAGCCATGAAATTACCAGGCGCTTAGCCAACGGGAAAAAAGCCCGTGATTACGCGGTAAGGGTTGAACACTACCCCGAACCAGATAATCTTACTGAATTATTAAATCATCTACCTGAACTTCCCATCACAGAGCCCGTAGCAACAACCCCTGCACCTAGTACCCCTTTTGTATCCTCAGATGATGCGAAAGCCATGCTCGAAGTGACGCAGTGCATTCAGGTAGCAAGTCAAGCTGATTGCCCAACCGAAATAAACAAAGGGTGCATGTACGTATGGAAAACGGGTGAAACATGGGCGTTTAACGTGAATTTTCTAGGGGATTTAAAAACAGGCGCGTTTGACAAAACCTTAGACCGTGATGTTATTAAAAAATTAAATACCCAACCTTTGGGTAATATCACTCCCGAGATTGATTCAATACAACATCATCTAAACCGCCCTTATTTAAACTTAACACCTCATCAGCAAGCGATACTTGTTGCGACCATGACACCTGATTGGCCATTAACAGCGGAAATAAGCCCCGACCAACAAATTCAGGTCTGCCGAGCTATCGTAGGGGGTTCCGCTCTTGCTGAAGATACGCCACAGAGTACAGAAATCAATAGTAATATTAACGCCTTTAGGCCTTATTTATTTCCTTCAACCATCAATCGCTTGTATGGACATAACGCTTTATTCACATCAGCACCGGCCCCAAAAATTGCAGATATTATTTTATATACGGACTACTTACTCATGGGCGCGGCGCAAGCATTGGGCGATAAAGCCGCGTTTACTATCCACTCTCCACCCAAGAGCAGTGATGTGATTTGCGGTCAATTAGCAGGAGCTGATAATCAATCCAGGCTTATATACCAAGGACTTTCTGAAGGTCGAAGCGAGCTTTTTCAGTTTATTATGCGCGCCGAGATGCAAGGCATGGAGGCTATGCCTATCGGAGATTTAATACAAATGGAGCCTCTTCTTCGTGCGGTCATGGAGCCATCAGAGCAAGGGCATGCCTTCATGGACCTTTCAAACGACCTCATTGCCTCCATCGCTGCTCAGCAAAATATCACGCAGAATGCGGCTAAATACAGACTAAAAGACACATGTGAGCGTATGATAATTCAAGCACGTAAAACGGCGTTGATACGATTACTTAGCATGCCGCAAGAAGCGGCGATTAGAGCGCTCCAAGCAAGTACAAATGAAGATTTAAACAGTTTAATTCAATGTTTTTTTAATCCGGATGACGCAGCCCAGGCTAAATTTAATTCTATGATTCAACATCAATATCCAGATGCTGCAGACGCCCTGACTACACTTCATGAAGCTAACCTGCTCACAGGTGAATCAGCCCAAGCCAATTTTAATGCGGTGGTTCAACATCAAAGCCCACGCGCTCTTGCAGACACCCTTACTGCACTTCATCGCGCGGGCCTACTCACAGGTGAATCAGCCCAGGCTAATTTTGCTGCAGTGGTTCAACATCAAAACCCACGCTTTGTCGCAGACGCCCTGACTATACTTCATGAAAAGGACCTGCTCACAGGTGACTCAGCCCAGGCTAATCGTGATGCGGTGGTCCGACATCAAAACCCAAGTGGTGCTGCTGAAGCCCTTATTCAACTTCACTGCGCTGACCTTTTATCCGGCGCGCAAGGGCAGGCTAATCGTGAAGCCGCGCTCAAACATGAAGACCCAAATGGTGCTGCTGAAGCCCTTATTCAACTTCACCGCGCTGACCTTTTATCCGACGCGCAAGGGCAGGCTAATCGTGAAGCCGCGCTCAAACACTACAGCCCAGATGCTATTGCCTCTGTCCTTTGCACGCTTAACCAAGCTGGCCTTTTAATCGGAGAGCAAGGGCAGGCTAATCGTGATGCTCTGGCCCAACATCCAGACCCACACTATGTTGCAAAAGCCCTTACTCAACTTCTTCAAACTGACCTGCTAACAAATGAATCAGCCCAAGCTAACTTCGATGCTGTGGCTCAACATCAAGAGGAAGAGGATGTTGCAAACGCCCTTATTCAACTTTATAAAGCCGGCCTACTCACGGGTGACTCAGCTCAGGCGAATTTTAATGCAGTGATTCAACATGAATACCCAGACGCTGTTGCAAACGCCCTGATTCAACTTCATGAAGCTGGCCTGCTCACGGGTGACGTAGCTCAGGCTAATCGTGATGCTGTGGCTCAGAGTCAAAACCCACTAACGAAGACAAAAACTTTAATCAAAAATAATTTAACCCAAAATAAAATCAAAGAAAATTTGGGTAACTTAAAGCCATCAAGTGATGATAGTGATCCAGGGCCGAGGCCATAGGGCTCTTTTTTTTGAAAAATTTTCATCATCAATTAAACCTGTCACTTTAATTCACCACTCGAGGCTTGCTACACCTGAACCAAGACTAGCCTCGCCAGCCGCCGTTTTCCGACCTGAATTAAGTACGTGCTATCTAACGGTAATATGAGCTTAGTATCTTCAACTTTTTGCTCATCCACGCGTACGGCACCGCTACGAATTAAACGCATGGCTTCCGACGTACTCGCAACCAACTCAATCTGCTTTAAAAGTTGAGGCAGAAAAACCGGCTCTGCAAGCTCTAACGTCTGTAACGGCAGATCTTCAGGGATAATTTTTTTTTGAAAACGCTCAATAAAATCTTGCCGTGCACGAGATCCTGCCTCATCCGAGTGAAAACGTGCGACAATTTCTTCTGCAAACGCGAGTTTAACATCACGTGGGTTACCACCTGCAGCCACATCCTCTTGCCATTGCTTGATTTCAGCGTTGGTTTTAAAACTTAAACAATCAATGTAACGCCACATCAGCTCATCCGACACCGACATGATTTTTCCAAACATAGTATCTGCTGGCTCATGAATTCCGATGTAATTATCCAGTGATTTAGACATTTTTTTCACGCCATCTAAACCTTCGATCAATGGCATGAGCATCACAACCTGGGGTTCAAGCCTACGTTCTTTTTGTAATTCACGTCCCATCAATACATTAAATTTTTGATCGGTTCCACCCAGCTCGACATCAGCATCCAACGCAACCGAGTCATACCCTTGAATCAGTGGGTATAAGAACTCATGCAAGGCAATCGGCTGACCGGCCTGGTAACGCTTACTAAAATCATCACGCTCCAGCATTTGGGCCACGGTATGGGTTTGAGCTAATTGAATCAAATCAGCAGCACTGAGCTTATTTAACCACGATGAGTTAAACACGACTTTGGTTTTAGCCGGATCTAATATTTTAAACACTTGCTCTTGGTATGTTTTTGCATTGATAACCACTTGTTCAGGCGTAAGCGGCACGCGTGTTGCAGATTTGCCCGTTGGATCACCAATGGTTGCCGTAAAATCACCAATTAAAAATAAAATCTCATGCCCTAAAAGCTGAAATTGACGCAGTTTATTAATTAATACGGTATGCCCCAAATGCAAATCAGGTGCCGTAGGATCAAATCCTGCTTTGATTTTAAGCGGTATACCTTTTTTTAATTTATCGGCTAAAGCATCCATCGGAAGGACTTCTTCAACACCACGCAACAGCTCTTCTGGGATCGTACCCGCTTCTTTTATCACTGACTTATCCTTTAATAGATTACTCTAAATAGATTGACCTAAGTTCTTCCAGACGGTATCTTAGCTCGGATATTTGCTCCAGGCCATCCCTTATTTTTATGAGCACAGCCAAGGTCCGTATGAAAGCACTTTCGATTTTACTGTTCAAACGTTTAGCCGCTTATCAAAAAGTTGTAATTTTTACTGCTGTTACGCTTGTTGTATTGGCTTCTTTTGGGATAATAAAAACTTACACGCACACGAATCAGGCCACTGATTCTATACATGAAACACTGTGTTTACCCGATTCAACCACGATACCTCCCATTGAACCACTCGATCCAGACGAAGCACTCTGGCAAGAAATTACAACGCAACCCGGCGATTCACTCGCACTTATTTTTAAGCGCATGGATCTTAGTCCATCCATATTACATGCCGTCATGGATAAAAATCCTGAAGCACATGCATTAACACATCTTCAGCCCAATCAGCGTATCAAATTTTTAATTCACGACCATCAATTAGAACAACTTATCTTAACGCTCAGCCCAACACGAACACTCACCGTCCGACGTGACGAAAACGAAAATACTTATGCCACAAAAATTCATACTGAAAAAACGTATATTCAAATACTTTCAGCAACAGGCATTGTCCATAATTCGCTTTATATCACAGCGAAACAATACCATATCCCTTACACGCTTATTCGACAAATGACTGATATTTTAGGTTGGGAAATGAATTTTACACGCGACATTCGTGAGGGCGATCAGTTTACTATTATCTATGAGGCTCATTACATTGAAAACGAATTAACACATACCGGCGATATTCTTGCCGTATCGTATACCAGTCAAGGCCATACGCACCAAGCCATTCAGCATAAAAGTGCCGAATACGGTGTAGGTTATTTTACCCCTAAAGGCACCAGTGTCAGAAAAGCATTTTCTCGTTATCCATTACAATTTAGCTATATTAGCTCCATGTTTAATTTATCAAGAATGCATCCTGTATTAAAACAACGACGTCCGCATAAAGGTGTCGATCTCGCAGCGCCTATGGGCACGCCGATTCGCGCAACCAGTAACGGTCGAGTCATCAGTATTGGGTATGAAAATGGTTACGGGAACAAAATAAAACTGCAACACCCAGGTAATTATACCTCCATTTATGGACACATGCTTAAATTTAAAAAAGGTCTCTCCCGCGGTGCACACGTTAAGCGCGGCGATATTATCGGTTATGTTGGGCAAACAGGCCTGGCAACAGGGCCTCATTGCCACTATGAACTTCGCCTCAATGATAGACCGCTTAACCCATCCACGGTAAAACTCCCGCAAGCCTTTTCAGTACCTGCGAAAGAACTTGCTGAATTCAAAATGCATGCCGCAACACAGATTGCGCAACTTCAACGATATGAAACCGCAAATATTGCGCGAATAGAAACAGAAGAGACTCAAAAAATTAGCTAAAAAATCAACTAAAAAAATAACGACACACATAAACCGACGCTAAAACACCCGCAAGATCGGCTAAAAGCCCGGCAGGAATCGCATGGCGTGTGCGACGAATACCGACAGCACCAAAATAAACAGCGACCACATAAAACGTTGTCTCTGTACTTCCCATCATGGTTGCCGCTGTTTTTGAGATAAACGAATCACCACCATGCGTCCGCATCAGATCGGCAGTCACCCCCATCGAAGCGCTGCCCGAGAATGGCCTTATCAAGGCAAGCGGCAAGACTTCATGCGGTATGCCTAATGCTGCCAGATATGGCGCAAAAACTCGCGAAATCACATCAAAAAAACCAGATGCTCGAAGCATGCCCACAGCCACCATCATCGCCACCAAATACGGAATCAAACTAACACTGAGCTCAAAACCTTGTTTGGCACCGGTAATAAATGCATCGAACGTATCAACTTTTTTAACTGTCGCATAAAGCGGTATGCCAACAACAAAAAACAACATAATCCAGTTAAGTAACTCCGAAAGAAAAACACCCATTATTCAATATCCTCAGGCTTCATTTGATAACAGGGCAATTTGGCTAATAACTTAACCGAGGTTACCCCCACAATCGTTGAAATACTGGTTGCAATCATCGTCGTTAAAATAATACTGCTGGGTTGTGCGCATCCGTTTGCAGCCAACAAAGCCATCGCTGTTGCTGGAATAAGCTGCACGCTTGATGTATTGATAGCCAAAAAAGTACACATGGCATTGCTTGCTGTGTGCACGTGCGTATTTAAACGTTGCAGTTCTTTCATCGCTTGAAGGCCAAACGGCGTTGCTGCATTGGCAAGCCCCAACATATTCGCCGATAAATTTAAAATCATAGCGCCCATCGCCGGATGATCCACAGGTACTTCTGGAAACAGCCAATGCATAATAGGGCGTAATAGACGTGCAATTTTATGGATAAGCCCCGACGCCGAAGCAACACCCATAATACCCAACCACAGCGCCATGATACCCGTCAAACCCAGGGCCATTTCAAAACCAAACTTAGCTGAATCTGTGATTGCTTGCACAACCAGGCCAAGGCGCCCTTCGATAGCCCCCACCACAACAGACAAGACCATCATAGAAAGCCAAATAGCATTTAACATGTTTGCCCCTTTCTGTTAACGTTCGCTATAATATAAGATGTCTCCACTCTAAGAGCACGACATGCCAAGCAAACATATTGTTTATACCCTAGCGCTAACATCATACCTCGTACTTGCGTGTAAACCTGCTTTTTCTCATGCTGAAGCAGACGAAACAATTCGTCAACTATATCATACGCTTGATGCCAAGCCGACACCCATGGCAATACGTCTGGACACCATAAGCCAACGTTTTTTAAATCAGCCCTATGAAGGCAATTCATTGGGTGAAGGACCCGGCGCACCCTACGACCAAGCTCCTATGTATCGCGTCGATGCTTTCGACTGCGAAACGTATGTCGATACCGTTGTCGCACTGGCGCTCGCTCCTGATCTTAATCACTTCACACAATGCATAAAAACGATTCGATACGCTCAGGGCGACGCTTCGTTTATCAAGCGCAATCATTTTGCCTCACTTGACTGGAACATAAACAATCAACGCGCAGGTATTTTTAAAGATATTACAACAAGCCTCACCAATCAAAAAGGCGAACCTGCAGCGCTCTATGCAAAAACGCTTATAAACAAACCTGAATGGTATAAACAACTGGACAAAGCGCGTATTCGACTTCCTCATGCCCTACCCGAGGAACAAACAAAACAACTCAAAGCATTAAGGCGTGAAGGCAAGCATTTAAAAGTTCAACGTATCAGCACACCGTATATTCCACTCACGGCACTCTTTGATACGCAAGGCAAACCAAACCAAGCACTGTTCGATCAAATACCTGACGGTGCCGTCATTGAGATTATTCGGCCTAATTGGAACTTAGCAACACGTATTGGAACACGCCTTAATGTCTCGCACATGGGTTTTGTTTTTCGAAAAGAAGGCGAATTGCGATTCCGGCACGCCTCTCAGCTTAAGAAAAAAGTCAGTGATATGTCTCTGGTTCGTTATTTAGACAGGGCACGAACAAGCCCGACCATTCGAGGTATCAATATACAAATTATTGTACCTCAAACCCCAGAAGCTAAAAACTGCGGTTAAATCAGACAATAAGTACCAATAGAAATGGTTCGGTCATACGGTAATTGATAAAACTCTATATTTAAATTAGGTGAGTAATTTCTAACAAGAAAAGCGAACAGCTTTTCTTGCCAATGAAACCATAACGTTCGTTTATTACGTGACGCAAACACATTAGGTAATTCAATAAAATACATCGCTTTTTCAATATCGATATCAAACGGTAATAACCTGCGTTCGTTCACGCGATAAAGTGCTTGTGGAATTGATATCTCATCCATAAAGCCATAATGCAACGTGAGCTCACATACATTTTCTTTTAAACACGATATTTCAAAGCGATTCTTCGACACAACATAAGGTATCGGTTCCACCCGATAATTAACCAATAAAATATGTTCTGGTAACGCACGGTTGAGTTTTAAAAATTTCAAAAAACTTCCGCCACTTTGATCGTAAATATCCGTAATAAAGATCGCGGTTGTATTCGGTAAATGCGTTAAGCTTTTATACTCGAACTGCTTCAACAGCTTAGACACTTCTTCTTTTTTGGTATAAAACGCTTCTTGGAGATAAACCCGTCCTTTATTCCAGGTATACATAATAAATGCGGCAAAACTTGCAAACGTAATCGGAATCCAACCACCGGTTAGAAGTTTTTGTATATTGGCTCCTAAAAAAGCGACATCAATCGCACCAAAAAACAAAAATACACATGCAATCTTAGACCAATGCCATTTCCACAAACGCACAGCAACATAACCAACCAACAACAACGACAATAATCCTTCCAAATTCACGGCCACCCCATACGCATGCGTCATGCTGCTCGATGTTTTTAAGAACAGAACCAACAACAACGTGCCGACCGCTAACATCATGTTCACTTGGGGTATATAAATCTGCCCACGTTGCGTACCTGATGTTTGCACGATAGGTAAATGCGGGTACAACCCTAACAAAACAGCTTGCCGCATCAATGAAAACGTTGCTGAAATCACGGCTTGCGAAGCAATAATGGTCGCACATGTTGCAATAATTAAGAGCGGTACAGCAAACCATGTTGGGGCAAGATAATAAAACGGATTATCGATACCTTCTGGATGCTGTAGTAAATACGCGCCTTGACCAAAATAATTTAAAATTAATGCAGGGAATGCCACATAGAACCAACTCATTCGAATAGGATTTTTTCCAAAATGACCGAGGTCAGCATAAAGCGCCTCGCCCCCTGTCACCACTAAAAAAATACCTCCGAGTAGTGCGTAGCCTTTCCAGCCATTCACCACTAAAAAATGTGCAGCATACGCCGGATTCATGGCGTTTAATACCGAGGGATTATCAATAATCTGAATCAAACCAAGCCAAGCAATGGTCACAAACCAAATAATAATCATGGGACCAAACACGATACCTATGCGCGCAGTACCCAGCGATTGGATTGCAAACAAGGCCACTAAGATCACACATGTAATCGGTACAATAGCAGACGATAAACTTGGGAGTGCGACATTCACGCCTTCAATTGCGCTGATCACCGAGATAGCCGGCGTTAACATCCCATCGCCTAGCATCAAGCCTGCGCCCAAAATTCCTAATAAGAAAAAAAAGCGGGCGTGATGTGCGCGCTTGTGCTTACTTAAAGCTAAAAGCGCTAAGATACCGCCTTCACCGTCATTATCCGCACGAAATAAAATAAATAAGTATTTAATCGAAATAATAAGCGTTAACGACCAAAAAATTAACGAGAGTACACCCAAAACATCCGTGACATTAATCGGCAAACCTTCCAACGATTCACGCATCGCATACAACGGACTCGTTCCTATATCACCATAGACAACGCCGAGTGCCGCTAACGTTAGTGCGGCTGATGATTCTTTTTTATGATTTTTTGCCTTGCTCAAAGCAACATCCCAGTTGACCCAACTCATTCAGAGTAACAGTCACCGCTATGGCAAGGCAATAAAATTAGAAAAGTGACACATAAATTCAACCCATAAGAACACATATAATAATCAGCATGGTCTATAATTAAGATAATTCTTGCATGCGATTGCGATATCCTATGATTGAAATAAAAAAAAGTACGGCCTTTATCCGGCCTAAAGATAGCCAACAACGCTCAGGGGATAAAATAACTGAAGCTGAATTGGAAGCCTTCATTACATCGACAAGTCAGTTGATGGATGAGTCCGTTCGTGAAAATTTTTTAACGCGCATGCAGAGCCATGTTGGTCGTGATTCTACTTATGCCCTCAAAGACACCGTACTTCAAGGACTCAAAGTCATTTACGATAAATTAGAAAGTCCTGACACAAGCGAATCTGAAAAAAAAATCATCGCCTATAAATTGCAAGAACGTGCTGAAGAATGCACCCCAGGGTTTCATAACGGCGTCAATGCTGTTGTCGATAGCTTTTATGCGGCCAAAAACATCAATGACTTACTCTTCCGCCTACGTCAAGATATTGTCACACGCGTGGCCTCTCAACTATCAGACGATGTCCATGTCAATAATCGCTGCTTTGTTCAAGCAGAAGATTTAGGCTACGGCGTGCGTGCATTAAACCGGGAGGATCGTTATCTAAACCATTTATCTGACGTGGTACCTAATCATAAAATTGAACTTGCATTAAACGCCGCTTTTAAAAAAGAATTACGCCTATTCCCTATGCTTCAAGGCCTCGAAGAGCAATTGAGAGGGCAACTGGATAGCACGGGTTATAAAGGCACGCAAGACATCGTGTATCCTGCAGATGAACAAGATAAAATTGAAACCGCCTTAAAACAACTCTTTAAAGATAACCCTGTCGTCGCTGAGCTGGAAGCAGCACAGGATGCTTTAAATAAACAGAGTCATGAACAATCCGCTGTGCTTGCGCATGCGAAAGAAGCCTTAAATAAATTGGGGTTCACCGACACTGAGGTTACGGTTGTTCTTAAAAATTCTATTGCGAAAATACCTCCCCTCTTCCATGAGCGGGTACAAAAAAAAATTAATAATTTCAGTAAAGAGCAAAATAAATCTCTTGAAATGATAAAATTAACATTTACAGAAGGGCGGGCTCTTTTTGATAAAAACGTTCATACAAGATTCATTAATTCAACCAAAGCATTTGAAACAAAACTTTTCATTGTTCAACAAGATGAAGACGGTATAAGTGAAGGCATTACAGATATCAACTGGCCTCGTATAAGAGAAATGCTATGGCAGAGCATAAAAGAACAACATTATTTTGAATTTACCGAAGGTGAAGATATACACATAGACGAGCTCATAAACCCTCATCTATCCCCCAAAAATTGGGATTTGCATAGAATATTTACCACAACCGAAGAACTTATTCAGGCAGTTAATTATTTTAATCCACCTGTTGAAGCTGCAGAGCAATCCCTGCTTCATCATCTTGAGCAACGCCCAGAAGCCTCAAGATATGAGGCGTTCAAAAATATAGTTCAATCATTAAGCAATTATTCAATCAAAGATCGCATGATCAAAATACACGGTTCGGAATTTATTCCCGAGCTGAAGCAAGATATTCCAACACTTCTTGCCACCCTACCCTTGATGACATCAGATAATATATCTGAGTGTTTATTAGACCCAACGCTACGAGACCCCTTACTCAATCATATTATTTTAAATCTGCCTCGAAGCCTCACACCCCTATTAAAATCGATAGATTCATTAAAGCACATACTACCCAACCTGATTACATCGCCTAATGATTTTAACAGGCTTCTTCCTCATCTAACACCAGACAAATATAGCGCTGTGTGCGCTGCTATGAAAGATAGCTTTCCTCGCTTCATGGAGGAGGATCCGCGTACATTCTATAGAATATTTAAAACGCTCTCACCAGAACAGAGTGGTGTTTTTTTAGATATCATTAAGCCTGTATTATTACAAAACCTACCTACCAACGAAAGAGCAGGCGCTCGCTTCGGTATACTTCTGAAAAACCTCTCATCTGACCAGCGCACGATAATTTTTGATATGATGAAGTCTCAATTGCCTAACATGATTAAAACAGCGCCTGATTTTGGTTCTACTTTACAATATCTATCAGAAGACCAGCGCACGATAGTTTTTGATATGATGGAATCTCAATTGCCTAACATAATTAAAACAGGGCATGATTTTAGTTCTACTTTACAATATCTATCAGAAGACCAGCGCACGATTGTTTTTGATATGATGGAATCGCAATTACCTAACATGATTAAAACAGGTGATGATTTTGGAAGGATCATGCAGCATATCTCGTCTGACCAATATCAAATTATTTTCAATAAAATTAAAGTCGACTTACCCCATATCATTCATTCACCTGAAGAGGTTATTAATGCCATTGAATCCTTGTCCTTAGAGCGCTGTTCTGATGTTGTTGATGTAATAAAAAGCCAATTTCAACACTTTATTAAATCAAGCGAAGATTTTGAAAAATTAATAGAGCATCTCGGATATCTTGAGGATGAAGAAAAATTCACGCTCGTAATCGATAACTGTGACGGCATTCTTCACCAGGCATTCCTAGAAGGTGAATTTACTTTATTCGATATGTTAATCAATCAAGGTGTGATGCCAACGCCTGATACCTTCTTACAAATATGCTTGACGAGCAATACTTCATGCATTGATGTGTTGCTTAATAAAGGAATGATTGACCCCGAAGATATCATTTCATTAGCCAGTCATGTAAAGAATACAGACCTTATTCAAAGCTTATTTGATGAAGCAATACTCGAGCCAACCCAAGAAATGCTCATTCAGGCATGTGAAGATAATGATATTGAGGTAATCCAACTTTTAATTCATAACGATATGATTCAAACCGCTGAGGATTTTCGTGCAGCTCTTTCCAACATGACGCCAGAGCAATGCACTGTTTTTTTTGAGATAATTAAATCTGATTTAAACAAAATCATTCAAAACTCAGATGACCTGAATAAGATACAAGATTATCTAACACCCGAACAAAATGCGGAGCTGATTAGCAACAGCCCGCTTTTGCAGGGGCACCAAAATAAAATGGTTGATACGTTTAACTCGATTGAAAAACAATCAGCAATGAAAGATTTTTTATCAAACATGCGAAATAATACGTCTAATCAAGCAGATCAAACGTTGGATGAACGCAATCAAGATAACCAAGATGCTGCCGACAACACAACACCCCATACACCATGAAACGAGCACATCAATTTTTCATGCTTAACTTAACAACAACCCTATAGCCAACCTGAATGCCGTGGCTTTATGCACGGCATCCCCTGATTATTTAGACCTTTGTTTTAATTTACTCACGTTGCTATGACTTCTTGGCGGATTACTTTTTTGCGTGCTATTTTTTTGCGCGCTACTTTTGTTTGGGTTGCTTGAACGACCTTGTGGCGGTCTTGAGCGAAAACTTGCGCGTGGCTTTGTTACCAAAGTCTCGGGCACATCATGGGTCGGCTCAAAACCTGAAATTAATTCTCGTGTTAATTTTTTCTTAAGCACGGCTTCAATCGCAAACAGCATCTCGGCTTCATCTGCAGAAATCAGTGAAAACGCATTTCCTTCTCTGCCTGCTCGACCTGTTCGCCCGATGCGATGCACATAATCTTCGGCCACTTGTGGCAATTCATAATTTATCACCTGTGGTAGCGCTTTAATATCTAAACCACGTGCAGCAATGTCCGTGGCAACCAAAATATCAAGCTCGCCGCTTTTAAAAAGATCCAAAGCTTTGGTTCGTGCATTTTGGCTTTTGTTGCCATGAATCGCTGCAACTTTAAATGCCTTTTTCTGCAAATGCTCCGTCAAACGATTGGCGCCATGTTTTGTTTTTGTAAAAACAAGCACTTGTTCCCATTGATTCTCACGAATCAAATGCGTTAATAACTCTTTCTTTTTTTGTTTATCAACGGGGTATACATGTTGTTTAACCGTAGCTGCCGAGGTTTGCTTAGGCGCAACAGAAATTTCAACGGGTGATTTTAATAAACTTTTTGCAAGTGCCTTAATATCGTTTGAAAACGTGGCTGAAAACAATAACGTCTGACGTTTTTCAGGCAACGCTCGGATAATACGCTGAATATCGCGAATAAATCCCATATCAAGCATTCTGTCGGCTTCATCCAGCACCAGAACTTCTAAACGATCGAATTTAATCGCGTTTTGGTTATACAAATCAATCAAACGACCCGGTGTGGCTACGAGAACATCCATCCCTCCGCGAAGCTTCATCATTTGTGGGTTAATTTTAACCCCACCAAACACAACGTCTGAATTGAGCTTTAAGTTCTTACCATAGGCTTTGAAGCTTTCGCCCACTTGTGCTGCGAGCTCCCGTGTAGGGGTTAAAATTAAGGCCCGTACTTGATTAGCAGAAGCCCATTTGCCTTTACTTAAGTTTTCTAAAATAGGTAATGCAAAACCAGCTGTTTTACCTGTCCCCGTTTGGGCGGCCGCCATGATATCAGAACCCGCTAAAATCTTAGGAATAGCTTTAATCTGAATAGGTGACGGGGTGGTATAACCCAGCTCTTTAACTGCATCAAGCAAAGGTTTTGATAATTTAAACTCATTAAAATTCATATATTCTCATCATATTAAACAATAAATCCCGCAACTATATTGCGGGATTGGGATTCAGATGAAGGCTCATCTTATTTAAGTAAATTACTTACTTAATTTTGATATTGCTCACCTTCTTCAAAGGTCATCCATACTTTCTTTTCAAAATCATACAACTTACATTTTTTGAAAATATTTCCGACATAACTCCACTTAAACTGGTATTCATGAAAGTACGTGCCGTACTTTTCTTTCAATGCCTCATAAGCTTCTGGCAAATGATAAAATGGAATGCGTGTGTCCAAATGATGTGGTATATGCACCATAATGTTATGCAACAATGCTTTCGACAATTTTGAACAGTGGATAATTGTACTACAATACAAGGCACCAATCGAGTGCGACCATTCTTGTTTTAAATCAAAAAATGGAATATTCGGATGCGTGTGATGTAAATACACAATCATCGAAATAAAATAATTGAATACAATAAACGGTACAACCACGGCCATCAGAATACCCACCAGGCCACCTGCAAAAATATACGCAGCGGCTGAAGCTAATATAGTATAAGCAAGCACCATGAGTTTACCATTACGATAGTATCGACGTTGTTTCGCATCTTTACCGGGATTAAATTTCAACATCTGCGACCACCAAATACGACGCAAATAATGAAATGCACAGGTAAACGCGCTGCGCTCTACGCGATAAAGTATACGCTGAAACAAGGAAAGCGCGCGATATTCAGCGGGTGTAAGCGGACGCCAGATCCAATCAATCGGAGACAACGATGTAAATCCGTGATGTACTTTATTATGTCCGTACGACCACATGCGATAAATATTTAACGACGGCAGCATCACGAGTGTGCCCAATACTTCGGCAACTTTACTGCTTTTAAACAACGTACCGTGCGCGGCGTCATGCGCCCACACAAATAACATGGCGGTCGCGGTACCTGAAATAAGGCCACCCACCAGCTTTAATCCTACATAAGGATTAAAAAAAACAAGCGCCATACCAAACAAAAAAATGCTTAAATCAATCGCATACCAAAGCATCGCTTTGCCTAAAGAACGTTTGAAACAAGCTTCTGGAATAACTTTCCGTGCTACAGCTGATTTAATTTCTTTAACTTGCTTCCATAAATTTCGTGATTTAATTATATTCATAAAGTCATACCTCTATAAAGCAATAAATTTACAACAAACTCCAAATTTGAGCACGATGCCGCTTCATTGTACTTTATTTAGACGTATTGATGCAAGCTATTTACGCTGCTTTATAAATACACTCGATGTAAATTAAATCATACCGACGGCATACAACCACGCATCGGTTGGCAAAACTAATTTTCGCTTCGTCATACAAAAGAGCCCGATAACAAAATTTGCTTCACAACAAACATCACCATCACGCATAATTCTTTGTGAAAGTTGACCAATTTTACGTTCATACGCGTTCATGTGCGTTTCAATCACCACCTCATCCCGTGCATGCAATTCTTTGGAAAATTTTAACGTAACACTTAAAATTGTAGGGCCTAAACCTGTTTGTTTAATCACATCTAACCCATATCCATTCTTTGTGATCAAATCCCAGCGAGCCTCTTCTAGTAAGGTCAAATAGGCAGAATTATTAACATGACCAAATGAGTCAAGGCATGTTTCTTTGATAACATAAGGATACGTGTGAATGTTAGTGTTCATGTAAACTATCCTCATGCTCAAACATCCCCTTGGATTCCTCCCAATCATGTTTTAAATTTCGAATGCTCCATATTTTTCCATCAGGTAACGTTGGACGAAGTATGGAATTCACTTGACTGTAATCAACCTCTTGCATAGGCCTGTATATTTCCGGAAAAGATAACTGGAAACGCCTTTCATTTAAAATATGTAACTTAACACCAAAATCAATGTATTTGAATGGCCCGTAGCGTTCATCTTTACGTAACAAGATAAAGCCTTCTTGCATTTGTGCGCTGTATCGTTTGAGATAATTCCATTTTTTTTGTGCATCAGAACCCGCAAGTTTATCATAAGCCTTACGATTATCTATTTCCAGCATGGTATAAAACGGCAAAAGCGTTTTAAAACCTGCAAGCCGCATGGTATTAGACAAAATCGCCCAATCGCCTCGATGCCTTGGCATAAGATCGCTCGTGCCTCGTGGTGTACCATAATAAACATCTGGAGCATCAAGCGCTAAAAAACCATCGTCTTTAAGCCGCATATTCGCGAAATAAAAAAACTCTCGACTGTAAAGTTTAGACAAGTTGTAATCTTTAACATCAGGGAAATCCATATAGATCGCATCATACGATTCACCTTCATATTGACGAAGGTACTGAAACGCATCGGCAAAGATCGTATGCACACGAGGATCATCAAACGAATGCCCGTTAACGACAGTGAGTAAAGGATGTGTTCGAGCGAGCTCTATTAAATTCCGATCAATATCTACATGTGTGATACTTTCAACCTGCTTGTATTTGAGCAGCTCACGATGGAGTATTCCATCACCACCACCTAAAATAAGCACCCGTTTGGGCACCTTACCATTCACAATCACAGGGACATGCGCAAGCCATTCATGATAGAGCTCTTCTTCATTAGAAAAAAACTGAAAATCGCCGTTAAGAAAAAGGGCATAGTCATGCGGTATTACCGAATTTAAAGCAAATTTTGTTGAATAGGCTTCCATCAAGCGATGGGCGACATGCGGAAAATGAACAATATCAATCGTTTGATAAGGCGAGTTCACGCGGAAGATCGGCGGCGTTTCGCTCAAGGGAGCTAACAAGTGCCCCTGACCTTTAAGTAACGTGTTGGTATAATAATATTTTTTTAGAAAAAATTGTTCGATAGGATCGCTTTCATAGCACCCTATCATCAGCATGCCAGCTAAAACTAGACACGGTTTTGTCTTCGACTTGAGCAATGATGTATGCGAAAGAAATCGCCATAGAATATATACTGCCACCGTAAGATTAAGTCCTGCGATTAAAAATCCAATGGTGTGTAATTGAAAAAACGGTAATAAATATAACGGGAACGCCAAGCCTGCTACGAGCGACCCCATGTAATCCCATCCAAGTACCCGATTCGTAACATGACGTTTACCCGCTAATATGTTCCCGAGATTAATCAAAAGCGGCAGTTCCATACCGGTTAAAAAGCCGATCAAGAACGTCAGTATGAAAGCAAAAGCAAAGAATGCAATCAACGCAAGGTGTGCGTCAGCCGTAGCCACGATGACTGAATCAAACATCATATAGATGCTGTGCGCCAATCTTAATAAAATAACGGCAAGCGCTCCGACCAAACTCAAGATGATTTCAACGTGAAATAAAGACGACCAGCCTCGGACACGTTGATTCGAATGATAAAAAATAGCGCCGATCCCCATGGCGGCCAAATACGTACCGACGGTGAGGCTATACCAAATCACCATATTTCCAACAATCGTCGTCAACGTTTGTGCAATAAGAAGCTCGTACAGTAAACTACACGCGGAAAGAATCAACGATAGGAGGTACACATTCACAACCGATGCATGAGAGACCGGACTTGTGCTCGTCGTGATGCGTTCAGTCGCCATCGAGCAGCCCTCGCGTCACCACTTTCAACGACATCGACGCGGCTTTAGCACAAAAGCCTTTTTGTATAATATCAATCGCAACCTGAGGTTCCATATTGCCACACGTAAAAATATCCATCGCCGCAAAGCCGTTCTCAGGCCATGTATGAACGCTGATATGTGATTCTGCGATCAACACCACCCCACTCACCCCTATGGGCTGAAATTGATGAAAATGATCGTTTAAAATAGTCGCGCCACATGCTTTTGCTGCATGCATCACAATGTTTCGGGTCAACTTTACACAGGTAATAATTTCAGGATCGCAATCACGTAGATCAACCAAATAGTGTTTACCAACCCCAGATATCGCTTCCATTTCTTACCCTCATGATTCCAAATAATAGGTTAAAAACAGTTCATTAATTGAACTCGAAAAAAGCAAGCACGGCATCAATATAAAAAACAAGCCTAACTGGACGACGATTAAACCACGAAACGTTTGATTTTCAGAAGTTTGGACTTTATCAGCCTGAGTTAACAATGCCACCCCTACCGCCGCATTTAACAAAGCAATAAAAAATGCGGTTGGAATCAATCCCATTCGAGGATAAAGCACAAAAGCAAAAACCACCGTGCCTACAAATGCACCCAGGTAACTCACACCCAGCACCAAACTTTCGTCATGGTCACTTTCGAAGCGCTTTAAGTGCATCAGCAGTGGAATTTCAAAACCGGTTAAGACACCGATAATCATGATCAAGGCATGAGCAAAAACGGAGAAGAGTACAGCCGACATGCCCATGGCATCAAAAAACATGAGGAAAATAACAGAAAAGCCACCTAAAACGGTCAACAAGATTTCAACCTTGAGTAAGGCCGTGACAGAATGCTTGACAAGCTTACCTTCCGCCATCAAAGACCCCATACCCATAGAAAACATGTACAGCCCAATCGTTACGCTATAACGAAGAACCGTATTGCCTAAAAAAGCAGACAATGCTTGGCCTAAAAGAAGCTCATAGACAATACTGCAAAAAGCTAACATCAACGTCAATAAATAAATCATAAACCCAGCATGCTCCCTGCTGCTGATAAATTATCTTATGTTCCTTGAAACAATCGTACAAATCGAATCTCGGTATAAGAATAGTGTCCTTCAAACGTATCATAAATCGGCTGAAGCTTTCCATCCTTCGATTTTTTTAATTCACCAAAAATTTTATTAAAAACTTTTTTTTCGAGCATGTCTTTAACATGAGCAATATCTGCAACACCTATGTGCTTTTCACCTTTGAGCTTATCCAAATGATTAATAATCGTCGTAACCGATACACCACGTTTTTCAGCCATCGCATCAATCGATAACTTTTCTTTTAAAAAACTCAGTGTTTTTATATGCGTGGGCGTGGCCGGCTCTTTTTTTGCTTTGCTTTTTGTTTTGACTTTAATTATTCCACCACAAAAGCGTTTTTCTAACGTGGTTATATGACACTGCGTCATCTCTTCTTTCGGTAATGCTTTTAAATATTGAACCAATTCTACGGAGCTATTTCTAAACACCGTATCTTGCTGCAGAATATCAGGATGCACGGTCAAGGCCATTTGGTTTAAATTCATGAGCTTCAGACCGCTCAAACTACGTACGCGTGATAAAGCAACATAGCCCATGCCGGGTTCAAATGCATCACCCAAATCAATTTCTGCCGCATCCAACGTCATCCCTTGGCTTTTATGTATGGTGATAGCCCACGCCAGGCGAAGCGGCACTTGTGTCAACGTGGCACGTATGACGCCATTATCTTCATAGTGCCAATCTTCAGGGGCCACCACGATGGTTTTATTTTGATACGTTTTAACAATCGGCCAGCCTTCTTCACTGCTTTCAAATCCGACCACAACACAACGGGTACCGTTGACATAACGCCCCAAAGGGTCGTTTTTAATAAACATGACTTCGGCACCTACTTTTAATATCAACGCTTCTGGAGCAAGACAATGTTTTTTGAGTCCTTCCACTAATAGATCAAAACCTTCGGTCTGCATCTGAAAAACTTCTTCCTGCTCATCAATTTTTCGTAGCTCACGCTCATTAATCACATCAACATTGATGTTACGTGAGTATAATTTAGTCGCTTTAATATCACCTTCAGGTTCTTTTTTATAACGGGTGCGTAACGGAACGCGCGTATGCTCGCCTGCCGTACCGCTACGTATATCATTGAGCACGGTCAGTAATTCATCTTCGCTTTGCCGATGCTGCTCTTCTAAATAGCACACATGAATATTGCCATTGATCCAAGCCTCTGCCTCAAACGCAAACAGCTTTTTATCGCCTGGCGGAGCGCTTGATACCGGTGGCAATTGAAAAAAATCACCGCACAACACCAGTTGAATCCCGCCAAACGGTTCATCACAATTACGCATATACCGAGCAATGGCGTCGACCATATCCAACTGATACGTATGCAGCATAGAAACTTCATCAATAATTAGCACATGTGCTTTTTTATAATTGCTTCTTATACGTGGTATTTTGAGTAATTTTTCCAGATCATGTTGCGTCACATGATCCCGCACACCGATACCTGACCAGGCGTGGATGGTCGTGCCCTGAATGTGGGTTGCAGCAATGCCCGTTGAAGCCGTCACCGCAACTTTTACACCATTATTTTTTAAATAACGAATGTATTTATTTAATACATAAGTTTTACCCGCGCCAGCCGCTCCGGTGAGAAAAATATTTTTCCCCATTTTTAATAATTTTAAGGCTTCAGTTTGTTGCATAATATTAAGCTCGTTAGAAATTCATCTTTTTGTAAATTTTACACGCAAAACAGGTGTTTTATACGCTTACCAGAAATATCCCTCATTTGGTAAAATTCGACCAACCACAGATGAGCGACTAATGACAATAATGACAATACCAAAAAATTTTTATTTTACTCAAGCTCAAAGTAATGTGGCTTATACAAGAGAACCAACAGGTAAGCTCAATATCGCTCGCATGCTTAAAAACAAACCTTATTGGGCTCTTCCCAGCTCAATGCGTGATAAAAAACAAAAAAAACTCATCTTATCTGACTGGAGCCGGCTCTTTTGGACAGAAGAGAAAAAAAACTTAATCACAGCAATCCTTAATCAATGCATTGATGAGGGGTTTTATCTCTACCTCATTTCTAACGCCGAACCAATCGAGCTATCTGAGCCGATTAATAAAGAACAGCTAGAGGAAGACTTACACTCTGTCACCAAGGGATCCAATAAACCCAGGTATAGAGAAGATATAATATCGGCCGCTATTGAGCAAAAAAAACTTATTCGTGATGAGATTGTGATTCTTGACGATCATGCCATACAACAACTTTTAAATCAAAACGGGAAACCTGAAGAATACACGCTCAGTACTTATAGTTTTATCAGAACACCCGAAGCTGAGCGAGAAAATTTATTAGATTTCTTAAAACAGGCGATGCCTCCAATAACACATATTATTCATGATGATTTTTCAAATCAAACGAATAAAATCGTTCCTTTTTTACAAAATAAATTCCCTCACGCAATTTATTTAAAGCAATACGCACGCATCACTTTTGAAAATGATGATTTCATTCCTTTCTTGAATGAAGAGACAATAACCCATGAAGGTATATCCATCGAAATACTTGAAGCACATACATTCACTGATATAACTGTCTCAGACGAACTTAGCATAGACAACTTTAAGCTATTACTAGAACTCAGCCCACACATGACTGGCTTATCACTTCAAGAACTCAAACCACCCTTTGATGATTGGCAATCACTCCCGTTGTCAAAATTTTCTTTCCTAACAGAACTTACTTTAGATAAGAGCAATATTTGCATCAATAATCTAAATGATATTTTGGCAGTAACCGCTAACCTTACAAGCCTTTCTTTAAGTGAATTCAAAAATCTATCAGGTCGTTGTTTAACGCTTAAAACAGGAAGCCTTCCTTCGCTTAGAGATTTATGGTTGAAGAACAGCAATCCTTCTATTGACAATCTGATGTATTTATTAAAGGCCGCTCCCAACCTTAAAAATCTAATCTTAGATAAATGTAACAATCTAGCAGAGAGCAATTTAATGCTCGAGCCAGGGAGCCTATTTTTTCTCGAGGCAATCAGTTTAAATCAAAGCAATCCTTCTCCTGATAACTTGGCATGCTTATTAAAGGCCGTTCCCAAGCTTAAATTTTTTAGCCTAGATGAATGCAACAATCTAGACGAGAGCAGTTTGACGCTTGAGCCAGGGAGCCTGTCCTCTCTCGAAAGAATCGGTTTGAATCAAAGCAATCCTTCTCTTGATAACTTGGCATGCTTATTAAAGGCCGCTCCCAAGCTTAAACTTCTTGGCTTAGATAACTGTAAAAATCTAGCCGATAGTAATTTAACACTCGAACCTGAAAGCCTGCCTTGCCTTGAAACCCTTTGTCTTAATGCAAGCAATCCTTCTCCTGATAACTTGGCATGCTTATTAAAGTCCGCTCCCAAGCTTAAACGTCTTGCCTTAGATAACTGTAAAAATCTAGCCTATAGTAATTTAATACTCGAACCTGGAAGCCTGCCTTGCCTTGAAACCCTTTGTCTTAATGCGAGTAACGTCTCCACTGAGAACCTAGAATGTTTATTAAGAGCCACGCCCAACCTTAAAACCCTTTCCGTAGACAACTGTAAAAATTTAGCCGATAGTAATTTAACACTCGAGCCTGGAAACCTTCCTTGCCTTGAAACCCTTTGTCTTAATGCAAGCAATCCTTCCCTTGAGAACCTAGAGTGTTTATTAAGAA
>TARA_R110002126_G_scaffold82497_10_pt1 | contig 24880 bp, 41 predicted proteins | sample TARA_R110002126 | Tara Oceans TARA_R110002126 (sample SAMEA4397536) | marine metagenome | biome: Polar Biome; feature: [DCM] deep chlorophyll maximum layer (ENVO:01000326); material: water (ENVO:00002006), including particulate matter (ENVO:01000060) such as... | depth 30 m | reverse complement strand
TGGTTCAGAAAAAGCAAGGCTTAAAAAAATATTTGGAAATAAAGTTGCCGTATGAAAAATAAATTAAAATTATATACAAAGGTGATTGACAGAAACGTAGCTGGTGGTGTGTTGATAAAATGTATAAATACTGAAAGTGTTTTATTATTGTTAAGAAGTGATATTTGTGATGAACCAAATACATGGTCGTTAGTAAGTGGCACCATTGAACCCACTGAACGAATACTAGATGGTATTGAAAGGGAAGTTAAAGAAGAAATAAATATTGACCCTAACTATATCACATATAAATTTAAACATAAGGAAGTTTCCCATACCAAAAATTTAGATTTTTATTATTATGAAGGTTATGTTGAAAGAGAATTTAAACCAACATTAAATAATGAACATCTTGATTATGTGTGGTGTGATTTAAATACATTACCCCAACCATTATTTCCAGGAACACTGGGTAAAATTAAAAATATACTTCAATGAGCAAAAAAGATAGAATAATACCCTTGGAAGAAGTTCTTTTTAAATTCAATATACAAAACAAAGAATTTATTAAAAACATAGAAGATGAGGAAAGACTTGAAAGAGTAGAACCTTTGGATGTTGTGCTTAACGATATAAAGGGTATGAAACATACGACCAATGTAAAGAAAAAAAACTTCATTGATGAGTTAAAAGGTAGTTTAGGTAAAAAGGTAAAAGAAAACCCAACAAAAATAAAAAAGATTAAAAAAACATTCGGTCAGAAAACAAAACTATTCATTAAAAGCATCTTCACAAGATTTTAATTAAAAATAACCATTAAAAGTTTGGTTTTTAAAAAAAATTAGTTATATTTGTATTGTTGGGTTGGTTCAATAACCTATAATACAAAAAGGATTGAATAAAAAAGACACTAATTTGAATTATAAAGATTTAATACAGACGGTTTCGGAAATTGTTTCCAATGAAAAAATATATAAGGATGGTCTAGTCTTAGTATATGAGTTGGAGGAGAAGAGACATAAACAAATGGATGAACATTTATTTTATAAATCTAATCCATCCGAAACTAAATTCACGCATAGAGAGTTAATAGAGGTGGAAATTGGAGGTACGTTAGTTAGATTTGTAAAAAAAAATAAAAAATAACCATAAAAAGTTTGGTTATTAAAAAAACTTATATATCTTTGTATTGTTGGGTCGGTTCAGCGGCCCTAGGTTGAGGGATTTAGCCACTCAACAACCAATTATATACTAATAAGAGGACTGAACCGTGATGCTGATGATTTTTTTACCATTAAAAATTAAAAATTATGAACTTTATAGATGCACTTAGAAATAAAGATACCTTCACAGAAAATGGTATGCCAACACATTCAACTACTCTTAATAGTTGTGTGGATTTATTTTTTCAAATTGGTGCCTTAAGGGGTTCAGAAAAGCGTAGAAAACTAACTTTATTTTCAAAGGCTTTTGATTCAAACCCATTGATTGCAATGAAAATTCTTTTTTGGGTTAGAGATGTGAGAGGTGGTGCTGGTGAAAGACAGACATATAGAGATATTGTTGAATATCTTGCATTATATAATTCTTCTGGGTTACAGAAGAATATACATTTAATGCCAGAGTATGGTAGATGGGATGATGTATTAACACTAGTTGGTACAGACCTTGAAAAGGATGCCTTAGAGTTGATATCCAATGCTTTGGAAAATGGTAATGGGTTATGTGCCAAGTGGCTTCCAAGAGGTAATGGTAAAAACCAAGTTAAGAAGAAGCAAGCGAAAGCTATTAGAGAATATCTTAAAAAAACGCCAAAAGAGTACAGAAAACTCCTTGCAAGTCTTTCTGCTACGGTAGAGAATCTTATGTGCAATAAGGAGTTTTCTAAGATAGAATATGGTAAGGTTCCATCAAAAGCCATGTCTGGCTACATGAGAGCATTCACAAAGAATGATGGTGATAGGTTTAGTGAATATCTTGAATCTGTTTCTAATGGTACGGAGAAGATAAATACTGGTGCCATTTATCCATATGATGTGACAACAAACCTAAAGTTTGGTAATTCAATTGGTGCCATGCAACAATGGAATAATCTTCCAGACTTCATGGATGGTAACAAAGAAATGGTTTTACCTCTTGTTGATGTTTCTGGTTCAATGGATTGCCCAGTTGGTAGAAGTGGTAATGTAAGTTGTATGGATGTGGCAATCTCATTAGGGTTGTATATTTCTGAAAGAAATGTTGGTCCATTTAAGGATAGTTTTATAACTTTTTCCGCAGAACCAGAATTGCAACACTTAAAGGGTAATTTGGTTGATAGATTTAATCAGTTATCAGATTCAGAATGGGGGTATAATACTAACATAGAATCTGTATTTAAACTTATATTGGATAAGTCCGTTAAGAATAATGTCGCTAAAGAAGATATGCCAACTATTATCCTAATATTGTCTGACATGGAATTTGATGTTGCCACTAATAATAATGGGTTGGATATGACTGCTCAAGAAATGATTACTTCATTATATAGTGAGCATGGTTATGAGACACCAAAAATAGTTTATTGGAACTTAAATTCAAGACAGGATAATTGTCCAGTTAAGTTTGATGAAGTTGGCACTTCACTTGTTAGCGGTTTTTCACCATCCATACTTAAGAGTATATTGGGGGGAAAAGAAATGACACCAATGTCAATTATGTTAGAAACTATAAACCAAGATAGATATTCAGCTATTAAAGTATAAACCCATAAAGAATGTTTTCCGCAACTTAAACTAAATCAAATTCAATTAATTTAATTTCCTCTACATTCTGAAAGTTACCTCACATATTTTTATATGTGGGGTTTTTTAATGTTTACATTTTAATTTATTATTATTATATTGTCTTTATGAAAAACATGAAAATAGTTTCAAAAGAGATTAAGCCAGATGGGTCAGAATTCATAGTATACTTAATGGATACTAGTCATGGTAGGCCAATAAAAGGTTTCATTGTTAAAGAGGTTAATAAAGCCAAAATAATCAACCATTTACTATGCGAGTACTTTGTCCCAGACGATTGGGTAACTAGTACCGAAAATTTAATAAATAATATTGAAGAAATTAAATATAAACATTATGGAAATTAATGAACATAAGAGTCACCCCCTAGTTCTAGTTTTTTATCTTGATAGAGAGGTAATGACAAATAAAGAAATAATAATGCCATTTACTGAATCAGTTGATAACTTAATAAAGAAAAAGGATTTAAATGTTCTTGCATTCTTTATGCCAACAGATGATGACGAAAGGATTGAGTGTCTTAACCCTAAGTTACTATCTGAATCACAAATGACAAATGTTGATAAAATAATCCAAGATTTATCAAAAAACTTTGATGTTGGTTTGGGTGCAGATGAAGGTAAAAATAACCCTAACAATGAAATAATTATTGATGGATAAAGGTAATCAACTATTAGCATTATTATATAGGGTTGAAGACTTGTTATTTGATTTAAAGCTTGATGGCTTTGACTTTGAAGAACAGGAGAAGTTAGTGGAGATAGTTACAAGTCTACAACAAAAGTTGATTAAGTAGGTGTGGGTTTATGGTCTGGTTGTTTTCCTATATATCTTACTCATTGGCCAACCAGTTTTTTCTTTAATTAAATCATACATTCTAGATAAAACAACTTCACAAGCTGTACCCATAAACATAATACTATGTATTTTATTTTTTTTACACGCCTTAGCTAGTGCATGGTGTAGCCTTTGTGCATCTTTCTTACACTTACACAAGACCATACCAAACTCATCTTCATTATAAAATATTAACTTATTGTGTACAACAATAACCTGTTTAACCATTGTTTTCTTATAGGCATGTAACATTAGTGGTTTAACTATTTCATGTATCGTAATTCTATTTTTTTTAGAATCCCTACCATACATCCAAAACTTTTCCTCGACTCTATATGGGTGGTCATCCAACACAGTCCATTTACCAAGTATTGGTTCTTCAACTTTAGTCTTACCATATACATCTCTTACGACTCTAAACTTATCACCATCTTCTGAATTTTTAACGATGTGCATTTTAAATTGTACTGGTATTATTGCGTTAGTGTTAATATGTTCTTTTGTGAATAATACTGATTTATTCTCTTTTTTTATTCCCCTAAATCTAATAAATGACTTTTCTATATCATTAGACTTATAAAGTGTTTTTTTAACTACCCCGTTTTGTGTTACTATTATACGATACATAATAATAAATATAATAAATAATGTAATAAAAATAAATGAAAGTTTGTTTTTAAAAAAAAAAATATTATATTTGTGGTGTAAATAATATTTTATAAAACATAAATAATTTTTATTATGAGTAAGTATGAAGAATCTTCAAGTGACATTAATCTAGTTTTTAATGAATGTTTAATTAAGGCTGGGTTAAATGAGGTTTTAAATGTTAAATGTCTTTGTGATAACAGACAAAAGACTATTTTTAAGTTGCAAAAATCTAATCCATTACTTAAGTTTGAAACCAATAATGATGTTTATATTATTGTTAACGAAAAAGTATTTGACCAACTAGAGGATTGGCAAAAGCATATTGTTGCCGAAGAATCTATTGCTGGCATTTCATTTAATTTCGAAAAAGATAAAATGGAGATACGCAAGGGTGATAGACACACATTTTCTGGCTTATTAAGAAACTATGGGTATGATAAATATGACATTATCTGTGAGAGTATTAAAACAATTTATAACAAAGAGCAAGAAGCAGAAGCTGAAACACAAACGGTATGACTAGAGAAGAAGTAGCAGAATACAACGAAGAAGCATTATTATGTGATGGTTTTGATGATGCAATAATTGGTGTTGCGCAAAGAATAAATCTTTGTGTTGCGGCCTATGATGTTGATAAAATAATTGACATTCTAAAACCCGACATGACTTTGGATGAAGAGGAGTTAAAACTATCTCTTGAAGAACAAGATTCCAAAAGATATGAAATTGCACTTGAACATTTTAATTTTAATATCATAGGTTCTTGGGTTGGTGAGAATACGCCAGTATTCATTTATAAATCACACTATGACAATGATATTTAAAAGAATTAAGATAACTGAAGGGCAAAGGAAACGAGCAAATAAACGGTACGAATTCAATAGATTAAATAATTCTATGACTGGTGGCGGTGGGAACACCACAGGTGCCCTTGGTGAAATTCTTTTAATTGATAAGTATGGTGATAAGGTTGAGGATGTTAGCACATTTGATTATGATTTAATCATAAAGGGTCTGAGGGTTGAAGTTAAGACTAAACGTCAAATGGTTTATCCAGAACCATATCACTATATGAATATCTTTAATTTTAACATACAACAACAGTGTGATTGGTATTGTTTTATAGTTGTTGATTATGAACATAGGAATGGTTGGATTGTTGGGTGGAAAGAGAAGAAAGCATTCTTTGATGAATCTAAGTTCTATAAGAAGGGTGACGTTGATGATACATATTTTGATAATCCTTGGACTTTTTCACATGATTGTCATTGCATAAAGGTTAGGGATTTAATCCTTAGATAAATAAATTTTAAATTAAAAAAAAAGATGGAAATTATTGATTTTTTACGAGACATGGTTAAAACATACCCTAATGATTCAAATTTGGGGGAAGCCATTAGAAGTTATGTTTTTAACCATAAAAATGAAAGTGGTACAACCGAAACAAATATTATTAAAGAAGATAGTACAGTTTCTGTACATTACATAGGTAAATTAACAACTAACAAGGTCTTTGATACATCCATTGGCGAAGCCCCACTAACGGTTAAGTTGGGTGAGGGGTCACTAATACCTGGGTTTGAAAATGCACTTAAAGGGATGGTTCAAGGTGAAAAAAAGACGATTACCATACTTTGTGGTGAGGCATACGGTGAGATAGTTGAAGACAATTACCAGGAGGTTGATAAGAAATATGTTCCAGATACAATAGAAGTAGGTCAAATGCTTGAAGCTAACAATGACATGGGTGTTATGAGTGTTAGAGTTAAAGAAGTAAAAGAGAATACTGTTATTCTTGACGGCAACCACCCATTAGCTGGGGAGGATTTAATATTTGAATTAGAGATTGTTTCTGTGACTTAATGACATTTAGTGTACATGGGGTGGTTCAGAACCCCTAGGTTGAGGGATTAATCCACTCAGTAACCAATTATATATTATAAGAAGAACTGAACACCGTAAGTTTTTTTGGTTTATGGGATATTTATTATAAAATTATTTATTATGAAAACTTTTATAAAAGATATCTTCACAGAAGATAAAAATGAGGGGAAATTCTCATCAAAAAAGACAATGGGTATAATTGGTTCAATACTTGCATTTATTGCATTTGTTGTCGATGGTTTCCATTTTTATGACATTAACAATGATATGTTTAATTCAATGTTATTGTTTTCTGGTACCATGTTAGGTGTTTCGGTAATCAAATCATTTAGTAAACAGAATAAATCATCAATACCACCCGAATAATCTATCACCCAGTAACTTCTTAATACATTTAAGTTACTGGGTATTTTACACTTAATGAGTTTATTTACCACATAGGTTGATGAATATACATACTAAATACCCAATTATGAAACATAATAAGTTATGAACAGATTTATTAGTTAGTCTTTGGGTTAGTCTTTGGGTTAGTATTGGTATTAGTTTTAGGTTTTGTTTTGTTCTTTTTTTTGCAGCCGCACATAATTTAATGTTTTTCGTTTTTTATTATTTAATATTTTTCTTTGGTTCATCATGTATAGGTTGATTTTAACCGCACATAATAACTAATTATACTATAGCACATAAGGTCAACCGAGCTTATAATATAAATATAAATATAAATATATTAAAATAAATAGTGATAATGTTTAATAAAAAAAATAAAATATCATTTTTAAGTGAGAAATGGGTGGTTATAGATTCTAATGTCAAATTAAAATATTTACCTAGAATACATGAACTAGTATATCTTAATAATGTTTATTATAGGGTGGCGAACATTATATATAACATTGGAAACGCACAAGATATTTACATAATCATTGAAGAATATACAGATGATTATAATTTATTTGAAAAAAAAGATTAAAAAGTTTGTTTTTTAAAATAACTTTATTATCTTTGTTATAACAAGGAAATAAATAAAGATTAATTTCAGCAAATATATATACAATTTAAATGTAAACACATTAATCTGAATAAGGTAAAATAAAGAAAGATTACCGCAACTAACATCTATCAAACAGGACTAATATCTTTCTGAATTACCTAAGTACTTTATTTAATTTTTTTTTCATTAAAAAAACCCATACGGCTAGTTGTATGGGTTTTTTTAAGTTAGTGAGGTATTTATAAATATGCAATATAATTTTAAGTTTTACGTGACCCTATGTGTTTTATTATCAACCTTGTTTTGGGTGTTGAAAATATTATCTACCAGTAATATTATATTTAATTCAACATCAATAATATATCTACAATATGTGATTGGGTTGTTTTATTTAATAATATGTTTTTTAATTGTGTGTGATTCAATTAGAAATAGTGAAACCTTAACTACTAGTGAAACGCTCAACAATAAAAATGAAGAGATAAAACATATATTAAATGCAATTAACAAATCTAACGCTGTAATTGAATTTTGTGATAATGGTGGTATAATCACTGCCAACGATAATTTTTTAGAAATTATGGGTTATGATATTTCTGATATAGTTGGTAAAAAACATAGTATCTTTATTAATAAAAAAAAGATTAAAAGTAAAAAATATATTAATTTTTGGGATGATTTAAGATTAGGTAAATTTAAATCTGGTAACTTTGTACGATATACAAAGTCGGGTGCGGAAGTACACATACATGGAACTTATAATCCAATTTTTAATAATGATGGTAAAGTCGTTAAGATAATGAAAATTGTTACAGATATCAGTGAATCGGTGCATCAAAAATTTGAATTAGAAAAGAAAAACACTTATTTGGAACATGCGGCTAAGATACTTAGACATGATATGCATAGTGGAATAAACACATATATACCAAGAGGATTACGTTCATTAAAAAGAAGGTTAAATGGTGATTTAATAAAATTATTAAATATTGAAGCACCATTAAGGTTACTTGAAGAAGGGTTAGCACATACACAAAAAGTATATGAAGGTGTGAAAGAATTCACTAATCTCGTTAAGAAGGATTCCAAATTAGAAATTAGTACCCATAATCTTGGTGTGATATTAAAGAAACATTTAAAATCTACATCATATTCAGACCAAGTTAAGATTGACAAGTTAATAGAAAAGGAAGTTAATCAATCATTATTTTGTACGGCAATTGATAATTTAATAAGAAATGGTCTTAAATACAACGATAGTAAGAGTAAGTTTATTGTGGTTTACATGGAAGGTGACTATTTAATTGTTAGGGATAATGGTAGGGGTATGAGTAAACAAGAATTTGAAGAGTATTCAAAGCCATATACAAGGAAGGGTGGGAATAAAGAATCTGGTAGTGGTTTAGGTTTAAATATATGTATTGCAATAATGAATGAGCATGGATTTTTGGTTTCATGTGAAAAAATAAAAAATGGTACAAAAATAAAAATATTATTATGATTGAGTCAATACTTTTGGTTGATGATGAAAACTTATTTCATCTAGTTTTTGAAGATGCGTGTAGTATCTTAGATATAACACTTAATTTAACTTCAGTATCTTCTTGTGAGGAAGCAGAAGAAATGTTTAAAAAATGGTTCAATACTGGGGGAAAAAAACCAGCTTGTGCGTTTATCGATTTAAATATTATTGGTTCTAGTTTTGATGGTATAGAATTGGTTAGAAAAATAAACTTTGAATATGGTAATGCGTTAGTTATTGGTATTATTTCATCATCAGACGAAGCGGAAGAACAAGCTAAAGCGGTTAAGGCTGGGGCACAATTTTGGATTATTAAATCAGATGAGATTGAACCTAGACTTGAGGAATTTACAAAAGATTTTAAAGATTATGAAAATAGGACAGCACCATTTAAAATTTACAAATAGTGATAAGTGAACATACGAAGAAAAAATTACTTGAGATATACGAAAAACACAATATTCAATTAGAGGGGAATATACTGAAGGTAATACCGTTAGACGATGAAGAAGATGATAACTTTATACAATATATTAATGGGTGTATAGTTAGTGATAGGGATAAAAGACTTAAGAGACTTGAAATTACCAAGAAGATTCAAAAGCAAAATAAAGAATTACAATTAGCTAAGATTGAAAACGAAAAGGTTAATGACGAATTGTCTCAATCATTACTAGATATTGGTAAAGCTAAAGAAACTGTTGAAAATGATTTAACAATGCTTCAAAAAAAAACTCAATTTGAGTTAATGGGTGTAATTGTTAAGGTGTCACTTGTTGTTATAGTATCTGTTGCGATAATCACAACAATAATGTATATTGTTGCAATATCGTTTGATAGGGAAACACAAACAATTGGGTCCACATGGAGTAATCTTTTTGGTATCTTATTAACAAATTCATTTAGTATCATAGGTACCATCATGGGTGTTAAATATAGTAATAATAAAGAAAAATAATAAAGCATTGAAAGATAAAATTAAAATATTACTTAGAGAAAATTTAAAAAATATTGGTAATTTTGAGTATCAAATTAGGGATATTGATGGGCCAGTTTATTACAAAAGAAAAAAGGGTGAAAAACTATGGTCCTTTACAAATTGTGAAGATTTTTTAAAAAATGCGAATGATAGAAATATGATAAATAATTAAATATTATGAAAAGATTATTAAAAGAAGGTTTAAATATAGAAAATCATATTAATGAAATCAAGCGTAAATTAGATTTTTCAGCATTTAAAATTAGAGATAATTTAAATGGTGATATATGGAATTCTGATGATGAGATAAATGAAGAAGTTAAGGATAATTTAATTAGTATTGCTGAATACTATTGGGACTCTCTTGACTTAGGTATATCAATTATTGATATCACCATAACTGGTAGTTTGGCCAATTATAATTGGTCAAGATTTTCAGACATTGATTTGCATATAATATTTAACCTTGATAACTTTGGTGAACATAATGACTTGATTAAGGAATTACTAGATAGTAAGACCAGAACCTGGAACACACAACACGATATAAAGATAAAAGATTTTGAGGTTGAAATATATCTTCAACCAGAAGGGCAACCACATCATTCAACGGGTGTATATTCGTTATTAAATGATGAATGGATTAAGAAACCAGAGAAGATGGTTGTTAATATTGATAAGGCAAATGTGAGGAAGAAGTATAATAAGTTGATTAGTCATATAGATGATATCGAAAAAGACCTTGGTGTTAAAAAAGACTATGAAGATATTATTAATAGAGTTGAGAGTATCAAAGATAAGATAAAAAACATGAGGAAGTCTGGTCTTGAAAGTGGTGGGCAATTTTCAATTGAGAATATTGTGTTTAAGTTATTAAGAAGAAATGAAATAATGTCAAAATTAAATGACTTGGCAGTTAATGCTTATGATGATATGATGACGATAGATGAGGGTGAATTAACAGAAAACTATATAAGAGGTTTATTAAGGATTGGGTTATTGGAAGAGAAACAAATTCCAGGTCCAGCCCCTAATGATGATGAAGAAGATAATGAAGAAGGGTATGGTGATAGATATGGGTTATTGGGATATACTGAAGGTGATGATTATTTTTCTGAAGTGGGTCTTGATGAATATGAGGCTCATGATGATGCGCATAAGATAGCAAACGATAATGGTATTAATATTTTAAGGGACATGGACTTAAGTCAAGTTTTAATTGACTTTGGTGAATCAAAAGATAAACATATTAGATTACATCCTAGGGTTATTGGTGGGTTATGGGTTAATCAAAATAGCAGTTATTTTTCATTTGATATTGCCATAGATAAACATTACCATAATAAAGGGTTATTTGAGATGCTTATTAATGCAGCAATTGATGAATATGAATATAATAAAGAAATATATGGTGATTTAAAACATCAAGACGATGATGATGATATAGATTTTCATATGGAAGTTGATATTTTAACTCCAGAATTAGCCAAAATACTTATAAATAAATATAACTTTAAAGTGGTTGAAAAAATTGGCTCAAATAGATTTTTAATGACAATAGATGATTAATTAATATGAAAAAATATATAAAAAGATTATTAAGGGAGGGTCTTGACAAGGTAGATATAGAATCTTTTGATATTGATGATAGAATGGCAAATGAGTCAATTACCAACGAAGAGATTGATTCGATTACTAAACCCCCCAAAATTCGTAAAAAAAAGAATAGAGGTGATGACAAATTAAACATTTATTCGTATTATGGTTATTTTTATATACCTAAAAGATTTATAGGGTTATTAAGTAATGTTAAATATGCTGGTTCTGAATTTATAAATTTTAAAAAAGGTATTAAATCAATTGGTTCTGACAAAATTTGTGATAATTCATATTTCAGTATGCATCATATGGATAAAGAAAAATTTGTAATAGATGGTTCTTATGGTTCATTATCTAATAAAGTGGAAACTGAGGTTATTAAAGAAAATTTTATAGATTTTTTAATTGATAAACTTAAAGAATTTAATAGTGGTGAGAATATTAACAATGATAATATAAATAGAAATATAATTCAAATTCATGAATTTGGTTCATTTTGGGTTAAATACGGTCCACTAGAAGATACTTGTATAGATGTATAAATAAATTTAAAGGATATTATGATAAGGTTTAATAACATGTTAAATACCAGAGAATATATAAAACAATATATAAGGCAATTAGTATTGGAAAATACTGATGATACATTTTTTACCCTATATCATGGAACAACTACCGATAAAGCAAAAAAAATAAAAGAGACAGGGTTAAAAAATAATATTGGTCATTACACTAGTGCTAATTGGTATGTTTTAGCCTCAGATATTGAAAGTGCCATATTCCATTCATACTTGAATGAAGATAATGTTGCTGCGGTCTTGGAATTTAAAATTCCCGTAACAAATAAAAAATGGGAAGGATACCCTTATTTATGGCCACCACACAAATTTTCAGAATATAAAAAATGGTATGCATTGAAACAGCAATTACCTAAAGAATTTATAGAAAAATTACATATAATAGATTATGAAACATGGAATAATATAAAACAAAATAAAAATTTTTAAATTTGGTTAAAGTTTTAATATTTATTATAAAAAACATTTATAAATGAAAAAGAGTATATTAACAATAATATCGATAGTTTTAATACTAACTAAAATTAATTCACAAGGGATAATAATAAATGAGATATCAAATGGGACAGGTGGGTCAAAAGAATTCATAGAATTCTTAGTTGTTGGGTCACATGCACAACCAATTGGGGTTGTTAACCTTACGAATTGGGTATTTGATGATAATAATGGTGATTTTGAGGGTTCCACTGGTACAGGTGTTGCCACTGGCTATTATAGGTTTACGGCACTTCTACCATCAATACCAACTGGTTCATTAATTGTTGTTTATAATCCTTCAGACGTTAATTTAAATATGCCACCAGATGACCCATTAGATACTAATTTAGATGGTGTTTACGTACTACCAATAAACTGTGTATACTTGGAAAGATGTGCGTCATTCCCATCATCAACACTGGGACCATCTTACGCACCCTGTATTCATACGTCAACAGTGTCACAAACATGGGGTAATATAGGATTGAGGAATCGAGGAGATGCCATCCAAACAAGAAGTCCAAATTTTAGTTTTTATCATGGGTTTTCGTATGGTGATGTCCAAACACTATTCCCAATTTTCCCATCAGAATTTGGTTTAAAAAACTCATTTAATGTGATGTCTGGTAATGGGAGGCGGCATAATTATTTTTTAGATTGTAGTGATTGGGCAGAGCAATTAAGTTACGTGAGAGGTGATGCTAATTTTGATACACCAGGATTGGCAAATAGTGTTAACAATGGTAACTTAATATATAATATCAAAATGGGGTCTTTTGATTATAATAATTTTTCAAATCCAGTAAATTGCTTTCCGATAATACTTGCGGAAAATTCAATAATATTTGAAGGTAAAAAACAAAATAATGGTATTTTAGTATCTTGGGATACCATTGAGTTAATTGATACATATGAATTACAAAAGAGTCAAGATGGGTATACTTTCCAACCCATATTAATTAGTGAAACAAATAGTCATTATTTAGATTTAGATGTAAATCTAAATAACTATTATAGGCTTAAGCTTATTGATTTAACGGGTAACATTACATATACACATGTAATTTATATTGAAGGTGATAATATTGAAACTATTGATGTTTACCCTAACCCAACAAAGGAGATGTTATACATTAAATCAAGTGATGATTTACTTGTTATCAATATTGAAATTTATGATTTAACAGGTAAATTAGTTATTATACAAAATGACGAAAGAATATATGTTAAAAATCTTAATAACGGGGTTTATATTTTAAAAATATACCATAATATGGGTGTATCTACGAATAAATTTTTAAAATATTAGGTCAATACCAATCTTTAAATATATTTATTAATAACGCTACTTATCTTTGTATTGTTATTTGGTTCGGGTCAGTCGCTTTAGGTTGAGTAACTTGTTCATTTAACTACTAAGTATGTGGTGTGTGATAAGGTCTGAATATAAAGGTTAAATTATATGGATAAATTAATTTCGGTATTACTAAGAGAGGCATTAGAAACATTTCACTCGGTAGGAAGGTTTAAAAATAGGTTTGGTAAACTAAATAGTGGTGATATTACAACTAACGAGAGTGTTAGAATAATAAAAAATCTAGAATCACTTGAAAAATACGATTTCCCAAGGGCTGAATCTTTTGGTGTGTTATTAGGTGAATTTAAAGTTAAACGAATAAACCGAAATAGAGACAATGACGTTAAAGTTGTTAGTGGTGAATATTATTCTGTTAAGCATAATGGTAAGGTAAGTATTGGTAATCAAATATGGGCAATTGTAAGAGGTAATAATATTGTAACAATTATGTTTAGGCGAAGTTCACAAGATGGTAGTGAAAGGTATTTAATGGACTCTCTAGGTGTTGATAAAATTATAAGAGTTAAAAATTTTTCAAAATACAAAGAAACTATTGATATTAAACCAATAAAAAAACGTAAATTTAAAAAGATTAAGATAGATGGATATGGTGAAGTTAAGTATTATGAAGACAATAACGAATTCATAACAAAAGATGGTACAAAATTAGACATATCTAATATAATCGATAAATTGCCCGATAGTATAAAAAATAAAGTTTAGATAAAACACAATCGCTATGGCTTGTAAATATAAAAAACTGGGGAGTGAAAAAATAAAAATTTTTGATAATAATTTTGACACGTTATATGATAAATACAAATCTAAAGCAAAAGAAATGGGGTACGATGGTAAGATAAAATTTCAAAAAGAACGTGCAAATGTTGTTATTTTTGTTGAAATATAAAATAATTTATATTTATTCTTTATTTTTCAAATAAACTTAATTATATTTGTATTTATAAATGAATAATTATTCAATTGCATAAGAATATCACAACGATAAAATTTAATAGTATGGCTAATGTTAAGATATCAAATATTGTTTATAGATTAAAACATGACAATACAGTAGAGATTGCAAGGTCACAACCTCTTATATTTAAGGGTGGGGCTGAATTTCACATTGTTGCGGATGTTATTTATATGGGAGGGTATCCACTCCCAATAGGACTTCAAAACTTTTTAATAAATTGGGTTACATCCAACCCAAGCTTATTTGTGCAAGATACCAGAATTTTTTAAAAGAACCACTTATTGGTTCTTTTTTTTAGTATATAATAATTAAATAATTAAAACATTAAAATTGCAAAATGAAACAAACAAAAACTTATCATGAAATTGTACAAAAATTAAGAGACTTCTTTTTATCTAAAAACTTTGTGGAGGTACCAACACAAAGTAGAAAATCAATCTTAGCCGCTTGTGAAAATCCATATTCTGTCGCAACATTCACGTATGATGGTGAGGTATGGCCACTACCCCAAACAGGTCAAATGTGGCTTGAATATGAAATGCTAAAGAACCCAGAATGGGAGGGATGTTTTTGTATCTCAACATCATATAGAGATGAAAAGGACCCAATACCTGGTAGGCATGAGAAGATATTCCCAATGTTTGAATTTGAGTCAAAGGGTGGGATGGAAAATTTAATAGAATTAAATAAAGAATTGGTTGAATTCCTAGGGTTTGACACGCCAGTTAGTATTGACTATGATGAGACTTGTGAAAAATATGGCGGTGTTGAAATTCTTGAGGACGAGCACGAATCAAAAATGTGGAAAGAACTTGGTCATTCAGTATCTTTAGAAACATTCCCATATAGAACTTCACCATTCTGGAATATGAAATATCTTGGTAATAACAAATTTAATAAGTGTGATGTTATTCTTTTCGGACAAGAAACAATAGGGTCTGCCGAGAGAAGTTGCAATGTGGAAGAGATGAGAAACTTTTTCTATACCATAATGGATGGTGGTTACGCAACAAAACTTTTTGAACTATTCGGTAAGGAAAGAGTTGAAAACGAACTTGAAGAATTTTTATCTTATGACTTTTTCCCAAGATTTGGTGGTGGCATTGGGTTAACCAGATTGGGTAGAGCATGGGAATTACATAAAGAGGCAGAAATGGTATAATTATTTCATAATATCTTTTTAGTGTTAGTGGATAGGTTCAGCAACTATAAGTTGAGGGATTTATCCACTCAACAACCAATTATATCATAGTACATAAGAAGGGTGAATAATAATAGTAAGTTCACCGATGTTTTTTTAATAACAAAATATAAAAAAATATAAAATATGTTTGATAACTTTGATGAATTTGAGTCTTTATTTGAAAAATACTTTGGTAAGTCTAAACGAAGTGAAATAGATTCTGAAGAACTTGATAATTTTGCGGAGATGATAGAAAAATTAAATGAAATAACAGATTCATTTAATTTAACCGATAGCGGTTTTGACCCAGACGAAGATGAGTTGGGTGAGCCAGAGGATATTATTTTCTTTGAAGAAAATGGTTTTTCATTTCAAAAAACTACTTGGAATGCTGAAGGTGGTAAGATAGTTAAGGTTGAGATGATATCATCACCAATAGATAGACCTAAGTCAGTTAATTATGAAAAAAAATTAAAACTTGCTATTGAGGCTGAGAATTACGAAGAAGCTGCAAAACTAAGGGATAAAATCAGTAGTGATAAAAATAAAAATTTATGAAAAATTCTTTATTAATTGACTTTGATACTGATAGAGAAGTCCCTATTAGTATAACAAAGAGTGAAGATAGTATTATTAAGGTAAATGACGATGAGACTGCAAAAAAAATGCTTATGATGGACATTATAACGCTTTCTAATGCACTTGGAACACTCATTAAAATAGGTGATGACAGTGGGCATTTTAATAGCGAATCAACCGCTAAACTATGTGTTAACTTCTTTAATGACAATTTTTTATCTAAAAAATAAAAATTATTAGTTTAAAACCTAAACCAAATAGTATTTATTATTATGGAGTTTATAACTATCATAATATTATCTTTGGTTCCAGCACTAATCTACGCAATTATAATTTTCAGCGTTGTACCTCACAATGCAATAACCCCAAAAATTGGTTTACACTATTTATGTGGTGGGGCATTATCAGTAGTTTTATTATTATCTTTTTTTGGTATAGCACCATTTTGGGGTGGTATTAGTCAGAGTGTTTTTGTTCCTCGGCTTAAACCACTTGAGTTTTTACATTTTAAAAACTTTATTGAAATTGCGTTTATTGAGGAGTTATCTAAATTTCTGGTATTTTTAATAATTGAGAAACGTAGAAGAAAGAAAGGTAAGTTAAATGACCACCCATTAGCAACAATGTTTTATGTTGGTATGGTTTCTTTGGGGTTTGCAATAGTAGAAAATGTTCACTATGGGTTAAGTGTTGTAGACCCAACTACAACTATTATGTGGAGGTCAATAACAGCTGTTATTGGGCATATAGTTTTTGGGTTGTTTATGGGTTATTGGATAGTTATTGGTAGGATTGGTGGTAGGGTTAAAAATAGGTCATTATTGGATATAATGGTTTTAAATAAAGAAAATGTTAGAAGGGATATATTTAGTTTTATTGGGGTCTTTGTTGCTATAGTGCTTCATGGTGTCTATGATTTACATATTGATATGAATGGTCATAAGGGATTAACAACCCTATATATGCTTCTTATTTTTTCTTTAGTAGGTATATTTTGGTGTTTTATTAATGTCAATAACTTACACATCAAAAAACTTAATATAGAAAAAAAATGGCAAAAAAAAGAACAACTAAGGCTTTACCTAAAAAAAGGCCAAAAAAGAAACCTACTACAAAAAAGAACCCCACGACAAAAAAGAAACCTACTACAAAAAAGAAAGCTACTACAAAAAAGAAACCCACGACAAAAAAGAAGTTAACAATTAGAAGTAGGAAGATAAATCCAAGTGATTATCTTACAGTTAGTGAAAACTCCAGAAGAAACAAATTTATCGAAATAGGTCAAAGAGTTTACAAAGGTGAACTGAGATGGATGTATTATTCGATTGATGGTAACATTGGGTATCATTATTATAAAAAACTTAAAAAAAATGGTTAAATATTTTTTTTATCCGTTTTTTTATGTATATTTGTTTTATTACTTAACTAAAAAAAATATAAACTATGAAATGGTTAAAAAGTTTTGCGGATGGTAACGGTGGTTTTGATAGCATGGAATGGGACATGGGCGATGTTGGGATGGTATATGTTTTTAACATATTAAAGTATGTTATTGGTGGTTTCTTATTATGTATGTTTATTTCTCCACTTCTCTTATTTTGTCACCTCCATACGTATGATAAGCAAAGAAAAATTCAAACATACATTAGTTTTTTATGTGGGACATTATTTATGCTAGATGCATGGTATGGTGGTATTTTTTGGGGTATGTTAGTTCAAGATGGTGTGCCAGGGTCTACGTATATATGGGTAGTGACATTAACTTACACATGTTTGATTTTCCATGCAATCCTAAATATTTTAGACGAATTCCTGGAAGATTATATTGAAGATATTGATAGTAATTTTTCAATAGTTTTAAATGTTATAATGTGGTTTTTAATCCTATTTATGTTTGTTCCAGCGTGGTCAGACATGGTAGCTGCGGAAATTTCCCATACATCCTTATTTTAAACATACTATAAGTCTTAATTATATAATAATAAATTAATTTCAATTATGGATAAGCAAGTAAAGCAAGTTTTATTTAAAAGTAGATTTCTAATTATGTGTTTTTTAGTAGCCACATTAGGTCTATATTCTACCCATAACCTTATACTAACGTTATTTTTTTTAATTTTCATTTTTTATTCTGGGTATACGATTGCGAACAGATTAGATAATATAAAACAAAAATAATGACACTAGGTGAAATAATAAAAAAATTAGTACTTTCAGAAAATTATCTTATTGCTCGGAGCAATGTGTCTGATGAAATAATTTCTTTCATAGAAACCACACTACCTCATGACTATGGGTTGATAAAGGAAAAGGAATACCAAAGAATAATTAGTGTTTTAAAAAAAAGTTTAGATGTCAATAATAAAATTTAAATTAACGGATGACCATACAAGTCTGGTCAAACATTTGGGTTGGAGTGAATTAACAGATACTAACCTTATAAGTACAACGGACCAAGGCTCACCATTTGGTGGTTTTGATTATTATGAGGACATGGGTATTATATTATATGGTAAACCGAATGATTTTGACCCATTTGATGGTAATCCATTTCAATGGTCAAATGAACAAAAAGTTGAAATGGATAAACTCCTTAAAGAGTTACCAATTGCACTTGAAGTCATCCTAAATGCTCAAACATTTGTACCAGGGTTATATAAAACTCGTTATCATAATCGTGAATGGAAAAAAATGTAAATGATGAAACAAAATATTTATTGTATAATAAAGGAATTAATATTACCAAATAACATGAAACAAACTGTTATACTGGTTGATAGTATTTCCGAAATAATAGAATTTGATAATAAAGATGAGGCTCAAAATTTAGCGGATATTTTCCAATCAAATACAGATAGTGGCTACAAGTACTATATTAAACAGATAGTGTAGCATTTCCACTAAATAACAATTTTTATAAATACTATATATGAAGTTCAAAGAATTAATTGGGGAAGATAAAGTTTATTTTATAGAAGTATATTTTAATAAAGAACTTAGTTGGGATAATAGAATGCAACTTTTAATGGCGTTAACTAAAAAAAGTGAGAGGACAGTTAGATACTGGGCTGTTAGACTTGGGTTAACACAAAAAACATTAGTAGATTCCCCAGACTTGGAATTAGCTAAAACAAAAATACATGATAAGAGTAAAAAAAGGTTTATAATAACTTGGGCACAAAATGCTACGCCAGTACATAAAAAACTACTGAAGAATATTGAAGCTTATTCTGAGTTTCTTGATGCGGAGATAATTGTTATTGCTGGTAGGTACAATAACCCAACAAGTTTACGGGTCAACAAAACAAATGATTATTGGGATAAAAGCCTAACAAAATACTTAAGTGCTAAAAGGCACGATATACACAAGTATATGACAATAATGTCTGACGTTAGAACTCAACCAACTGCTGTAAACCCAATGTCTGGTATGGAAGGTATGAGTAGAGACAACTCTTGTATATTCGGCCACCCCAAAGTCCATATGAAAATGATACCAGTACTTAATAATTATCGCCCAAAGATGATGATGACCACTGGTTCAATAACAAAAATGAATTATACGGATTCGAAGGCTGGTAAAAAATCAGAATTTCATCATCAATATGGGTTTGTTGTTGTTGAAATAGAAAATGAGGCTACATTCCATTCAAGACAGGTTACTACTGAAAAAAATGGTTCTTTTTATGATTTATTTTTTCATGTGAAAGACGGTTCAGTTGTTAGAAATGATAAAATACCTGGGATTGTTATTGGAGATTTACACTACGGTGAACATGACGAAAAGGTATTGTCAAAAACATTTGAATTATTGTCAAGATTAAAACCTAAAACTGTTATATTACATGATGTGTTTGATGGTAAGTCAATATCACACCACACCCAAGATAACCCATTTATACAGTACGGTATGGAGGTAAATGGCAATAATTCATTAAAAGATGAGATAGGTGTTATGTTAGATGGTTTGGATAATTTTAAAGATTTTGAAAACGTCATAATAGTTAGGTCTAATCATGATGTGCATTTAGATAAGTACTTATTAAGTGATTGGAGGAAGTTACCAACAACCAAAAACTCTATAGAATATATGGAGTATTCTAAGATACTATTAGAACAACATGCGAATGGTGATGTTAAGGGTATAATTCCAGAATTGATAAATAGAAAATTCCCTAAGTTTAAAACACTAACATATAATGACACATATAAAGTGTGTGGTTATGAAGTAGCAATGCATGGCGATTTAGGTAGTAACGGGTCAAGAGGTTCCGCAACACAATTTAGGAAGTTAAATACAAAGATGATTACCGCCCACACACACTCTCCTTCAAGGTTTGATAACGTTATATGTACTGGAACAACAACAAAACTTAGATTATCTTATAATAAAGGTGCTTCTGGTTGGTTACAATCACATGTCGTAATATTTCCAAATGGTAAATGCCAACACATCAATTTTATTGGTGATAACAAGGAATATACAACAATTGATTAATTATGGAGATATTTGATAAAAATTTAATGAAATATGATAAAAGTAATTTTTACATTACAAAACCTTTTGATTGGGATAGTATAAAAAATAGTGAAATAATTAAGATGGATATTAAGCATTTTAACTTTGGGGTAGATTTTTTATACTTTCATGTGGTTAAAAAAACAAATGATGATATTCTATGCGCACCTAAAGGCGATGCAACTAACTTTTATTCATTCCATAGTGCATATTTTAATAAAGGTGAAAGTACACTTAGAAGAATAACAGAAAACGGTGACGTTGAATTTAATTTGGAGATTATGACCCAGGTTTCATTAATTAAATGGTTATATTTTAAAATAAATAATATGTTAATTAATTTAAAATATAGGTTAGTTAATTTAAAAGAAAAATTCTTGGGGCAATGGTAGAAATATTATATGTTTTTGATTTCGATGGTACACTAATTAATACTGGTAAGGGTGATGAGAAACAAAAAAATATTTATAGGGTAAAAACTGGTAAAGAGTGGCAGTGGGAAAGTTGGTGGGATAGGGAAGAATCGTTAGATGTAAATATATTTGACCATACACAAATTGTTGATGTTGTTAGCGTTTATAATAATGTGATTAATAACCCCAATATATTAACTGTTATGTTAACAGGTAGAAAAACATTTCTGAGTGAGCACGTTGAAGTTGTGTTAAAAAAAAATGACCTTACCTATTTTGATAGATATATGTATAATTACGGAGGGGACACACTAACAAATAAGAAAGACCAAATTTTTAATTTAGTTAACGAAATTGACACCATCAGAAAAATTGTGATGTATGATGATAGAGATGCGCACATATCAGAATTCAACATATTTGGTGGTGAGTTAATTAAATTAGGGTTTATTGATGAATTTAATATCTATCATGTTAAAGATGGTAAAATTAGATGAGTTTTGAAGATTTTATACATAGACTTAATAATATGAGTCTTTTAAATTTTGAAACAATACTTACAATCACTAATGAGTCTGGTATAAAAATAATTAATGCTTGTTTAAGTGATGATATTGTTGGGTTAACAACTCTAGACTGTATCTATATTGATATATATGATATACTAAGTAGATTAAGTATTGGAGAAATAAACCTATCTAAAGTTTTTTTTATTCTACTACATGAGATTGCGCATAAAAAAAGGATTGATAAATCTGGGATTGATTATCATATGAAGATGTTAACCACATTAGATTTTAAAAGTTTTTATGAGTTTATAATTCTTGAGGAATTATTTGCGGATAGGTGGGCATCTTTTATTTTTTATGTTATTACCCAAAATAAGTTAGACAAATCACAAACGCAAGAACTAGATATAACATCAAATAAAGATTTATATATTAAAAGTCTTAAAGAAACCCATAAACAATTTAAAGCCACCAATTTTAATTATGGTGAAATGATAAAACAATTTTTAATTTATATTCGATAATATTTTGATATTAATTTTTTTTTATGTATGTTTGCGTTATAACGAATAAAAAAAAATATTGAAAAATATGAAAAAGATTATAATATTATTAGTGGTTTCAATAATAGCCATAATTTATTTAACCCTAAGACAAATTAATCAAAGCAAAAAATTAACTAATTTAACTATTGAGTCTGTTGATTCGGATGAATTTAAAATAACAACCACAAACAATGATTCATTGTTTATAAAACCAATATATGCTGGAAGATACGAAGAAAAACACGAGGGTGATGAAGATGAGATTGGGTATTATACAGAAACAGAATGGAAAGATTTAGAAAGAGTAGAAAAAAAGATAATAATAGATAAATTTTTAACTTATATAATTCAAGGTGCCAAAGAAGAGTCAAAAGTGTATCCCAAAATACCATATCAACTTTATGTTGCACAAGCAATCCTAGAATCGAACTACGGTTGCTCTTATGTTGCGTTTAGTGCTAATAACATTTACGGTCATAAATATTGGGGAAAAGACTCTAGTCAACATGTCACAGCTAAAGATGATGGTCCTTACGATAAATTTCGGGTGTTTGAGTCAAAATGGTTTTCACTTCGTGCTCACAGCAAATTGTTGATGGGTATGTACTGGAGGAGGTTAGAGGGTGAGCCGACAGTAGAAAATTGGTTGGAAAGTCTTTGTGGTGGAAAAACGCTTGAGGAAAGTATTGAATTTGTTGAAAACCGAGGAAGTGTTTATGCTTCAGCATGTCATGACCGTGAAGAGGATGAAGTTTATTATAGTGATAAAATAAGAAGAATAATAAAGTGTTATGATTTATAAATTTTTTAACTAATAAAATAAAATAAAATGAAAAGAGGTTTTAAAGTTATTGAGAAAAGTATAACTAATAGACTTAAAAGTAAATCATTTTCTAAATATCTAATTGAGGTGTCTAGAATACCATTATTCGAATCAGCGGAGGATGAGTTAAAGTGTGCCTTTTCCGCAAAAAATGGTGATGAGGTTGCATTAAATGAACTTGTCAGCAAAAACCTTAGATTTGTTATTAGTGTCGGTAAAAAATATGAATCCAAAGATGCGCCACTTGAGGATTTAGTTAACCAAGGCAATATAGGGTTGTGTGAAGCCGCAACAAAATTTGAACCAAGTACTGGTTATAAATTTATTTCTTATGCTGTTTGGCATATAAGAAAGGAGATGCTTTTATATTTGAAGGATTATACAAGACAAATAAGGTTACCTCAGAATAGATTTGCTGAGTTAAGTAAGTTTAATATTGAAGTTGGTAGGTTAACACAAAAACTGGAACGTGTGCCAGATATTTCTGAAATACTTGGGGTACTACCGACATATAGTGATTCTAAAGTTGAAATTATTTCAAAGATTTCAAACATGACAATGACTTCATTGGATAAACCCTTAATTAACGAGAGAGGTAGTTCTACATTGGGTGATATTATTGAATCTGATTCTTACCATACTGATGGCGATTTAATTAATGAAAAAAACACTGATTTGATTAGAATACTTTTGTCGGGATTAACCGATAAAGAAAAATTGGTAATAAGTTCACTATTTGGGTTAAGTTGTCAGCAAAGAACGTTTAACGATATAGCTGAGGAACTTAATTTAACTAGCGAAGCGATTAGGGCAATTCAAAGGAAAGTTCTGTTAAAGCTAAGGAGTAAATGTGGTAGCTTAGGGTTGACACCTTGCATGTTTTAATATTTTAAATAATGTACCATATAACCCCACTCAGCTTAAAGCTGAGTGGGGTTATCCACTCAAGAACCAATTATATATTAATATATAAGACGGGCTAAACTAAAAGCAATAAAAGACAATAATATTTTTACTTATATTGTCGTTGTTGTTTTTACATTATATTTATTATATGGGTAGGTTCAACCGCACCAATTTTTGGAGTTTTTTAAATCAACAAATAATTACAAGGTGTGTAAGAAGGACTGAGTACCAATATAAACATAACTATTATGAGAAAAGATTTAATAAAAAAACTACTTAGAGAGGTATTTATGCCAGAAGCATCTGCTACCAAACAAAAACCAGGGAAGAAAAGTGATACCAGTAAAGATGTTGGGCCCACCTCTAAAAAGAAAAAGAAAAAGAAAGTGGATACCTATCCAGATGTTAGACGAGCAATGAATAAAAAACTAAACCCAACAGCACCAAGTCAAGTTGGTGTTATGAAGGCTATTGGGATTTCAGATGATAAGAAAGGTATAAACCGAGGGTTATTCAATAAAAAGCTGCGTAGGGTGAAAAACCAAGACACTGGTAGTATATATAAGTTTGATGAAAATGAATTAACTGGTGTTAGACGAGCATTAGATATCGCATAAATTATGAAACACTACATAAAAAGATTATTAAGAGAATCTCTTATTAATGAAGATGATGATATTAAACAATCTATTATTAATTTATTAAAATCTGGAGATATTGATAATATTAACCTTGCATACACGCAAGGTCCTAATTTTAATATAAATCCAGATGAATTGGTTAAATT